>Ga0126342_10008078_pt1:0-12500 | contig 18816 bp, 19 predicted proteins | sample Cyp1metagenome_FD_92528 | JGI IMG/M metagenome (GOLD analysis project Ga0126342, IMG submission 92528) | Coral microbial communities from Lord Howe Island, Old Settlement Bay, Australia - Cyphastrea 1 metagenome | ecosystem: Host-associated > Invertebrates > Cnidaria > Coral ...
ATATAACCATATATATATGTAATTATATATATATATATCATGTATATACATATATATGATTATATATATAATCGCATATATATATACACATGTATATATAATCATGCATATAATAATATATATAATCATATATATAACCATATATATAATCATATATATAATGATATATATATATATATATATCATATATATATACATGATTATATATATATATGATTATATATAATATCGCATATATATATACACATTCCAGATGATTAGTATGTATTGCATACATTTATCCCTTGTTGATTTCCATTCCACCTGGAAGCTCAGCGGGCCTCAGCTTGGCTCCGTCACATCGGATCATTCAAATTTGTTTACCGCAACAAACATCATAGCACCTTAGCACCAGAAACATATACATATATGTTAATCATATGTTTTCTTTTTTGAAACACAAACCTTTTTTTTCAACCATTTTGCATATTGCTGGTTGAGATATACTCCTAGTCATAGCCAGATGACCTGAGTGGAACGTTTTGCGGTTTCGTTTCGGAGCCGAGCGGCGAGCGAAAAGGGTGGAACTGCCGGTGATTTTTCTCGGTGATGTGGCAGAATCTTTCGCCATGGAGGAAGATCCATTCCATTCCATTTATGGATCTTTATGGATGTTTGTGGATCTTTATGGATGTTTGTGGATCTTTATGGATGTTTATGGATATTTATGGCTGTTTCTGGATATTTATGGCTGTTTCTGGATATTTATGGCTGCTTGTGGATTACATATTCATATTATAACCCACCAAATCCTACTGGATCCACTGGCAAAGATGTAACACGTGTTCTTTTTGCAGAGTTTCTAAGTTTAGCCAGGGCTTATCTCCGTCACTTTGCTTGTGTGGTAGGGTTGAGGTGATAGTTACAGTAATGGGGCAGCAGTCAACACAGAAGCTATAGTATAGAGGTTTTGTGAAATTTATTGTGTGCATGTGTTTGCAAAATTATGTATATATCTATATATGTAGTATGTACTGTATGCGCACCTGCCTATGCAGATCGCCTAGATGTATGTGTGTGTGTATATATACACATCTGAATGCAAAGTACTGTGTATATGTACAATGGGTATGTAAAACAAAGTGCGTGTGGATATATTTGCAAAATCTTTCATGCAATTTTCCCGCCATACAGACACACACACACACACCTGTGTTTAACACACACGCATACACATGTATGTATGTATGTAATGTAATGTAATGTAATGTAATGTAATGTAATGTAATGAAATGTATGTATATATATATACATACATATGTAGAATGTAGTTACATGAACGCACATTACATAAAATAATATCAAACAGGTAGTTGGTCCTTCCACACATCCTGACATCCGTCATGCCTTTCCGTCTGAGGCACCCAGAGAAGACTCGCCCGGTGCTCAGGCGTTACGGTCTGGCCTGCCTGTCTTGACGGGGGACGACCTCCACGGGGGATGCTACCAGGCTCTGGTGAAATTGGAGGATGGTTTGGGGATTTCCCACGTCTGAAAGGTAAAACCCCTATAATCATCAATCAGCAGGTATTTTTTGAGCGCATCTCAAGTGCGAGAGTGGGTGGTCAGTTGCGGTATGCTGATGACTGATGTCTTCGGTATATCATTTCTTTAACACTGAGTTGGAAAGTCACAAAAATCTGTGGATAATTTTAGATTGGAATCATTGGATTTTTTCACGTCAGGCATATAACTTCCTGGAGGGTATTAGTATAAGTAGTGATTTCAGTAGAGATCGCAAACAAACTGATATATCACCTTTTTTAGTAGGATTTTTTTTTACCATTTGAATATGTCATATGTCACCACAGCGTCATATGTGCTGCGATGGCGGTTTGCACCATGGCAGGACATTCTCCAGACCCGCTCCCTTCAAGGCAGATACGGGATGGGTGTGGTGGCTCAGCTGGATCTGAAGGAGTGACACGCTTTGTATCGACGAGAAAAAACCATATTTTCCCTGGCAAAATGGATGGTTAATCCCCTGTTCCTAATATTAAACACCCCATGAATGGTCCCAAAAATGCCTAAATCCCGTACAAAACAATGATTTCTAGGCTTGTTTAGTATTAGGGGGGAAGGGATTACTAAAGACAATGATTTTTGTGGTTCCATAGTCCAGTTTTGACTATGCAGATAGTTACAGTAGACCGGTGGAGTTTCAGCCTCTGCGGAGTTTACTACTGGAAAGCAATGGAAAACCATGGATATAACCCATAATAATTAGTTCATAAAATGGATATTCCCATAGCGAACATCCTCCAAACATGAGGGTTTTTGTGGCTTCCACCTGGATTTTTTTCGCGGCGCCCGGCAAGGTGCTACGTTGGCCCATGCCGCCGCAGACACCCAAAGACTTGGACCTGGGTCCGAAGTCCCGTCAGCCACATGCGAAACAATGGGTTTGGTTGTGATGGGCTGTGGACTATCCCACGGAACATAGCTAATAAGTGCCAGATTCCAAGAACTATCCCATGTATATAATTATATATATATATATATATTATACATATTATGAATATAGTAGAACTGGTTTCTAACGCATCTTACTAAGCAGTTGCATTCCTAATCAGCCAGTAACGGTACTGTACCAGTGACAGTGGGTTTTTTCTTAAGCAGGGTCATAAACCAGATTATAAACGATTCAATCATGAGGGGTATTAACCATGAATCCTAGTCCCTTCATATCAAAATTGCATGCTAAATACTCACTATTTTTATCTTAGTTGAGATTGGATTTCTTCCTTTTAGGGGCATTGGGGGTATTCAACATTACGTAGGGGATTGGGATTATTATCATTATGATGATAACGCCAATCTGGATAAATCATGATAATTCACCAACTGCATCACCATCATTAATAATATTTTGCCATAAACACCTCCAGTTGTAGGGGATTTCTTCCTAGCCATGCTTGATTATTGCAGGGTATTAACCATTGTTTCCATGCTTGTTATCCCACTATTGCAGTGATTTTTTTTGTTGGTTATCCAATTGTATCCCCATAGCATTCCAATGATTCGCACAGAAAAATCCCATGTCAGAAATCCCGTGACCGAAGGGCCCATCGAAATCCCGTTGTGTTCCCATTGTTTTTATGGTTTTGCTGAAAACAATGTTTTGGATGAATATCCAGTAGTTAACCACCACTCTAGTTGAACAGCACTGAGTCTAGTAGGTCTCCAAGCTTGGATGAGTAAACCCTGGGGCTTCCCCAGTGATAAATGGATACTGTGTGATACAAACCACCACGAATAGTCAAACTAACTACTGCCATGAGTAAACCCAATTATATCCCATTAATTCCCAAGTAATCCCAATATTACTCCCAATTGTATCCAGTAATGAACAACCATCCCAGGAATGCCTATATATTCCCCATTATATCCCACTAAATCACCATACTTGATGCTTGAATCGCCATCGCCAGGATTAATATTTGATAAGATCTAGCAATCACCATTAAAAGTTCATAAAAATCTCATCAATTCCCACTAAGTCCCACTAAGTCCCCATAGAATCCATGACATCAACCATTACCCTCTGGTAATTTAACATAGCCATGGAAAATCACCATTTTTGATAGGTAAACCATCTATAAATGGGCCATTTTCCATGGCTATGTTAAATAACCAGAGGGTAGATTGCCATGATTCATCAACCATTCATCAAACATCGAGACGCTGAGGTCCCAACCGGGACGCCCATCGGCTCCGGCGCTTCACGCCGAGTCGAGCCGAGGCGATTGGATGTTGGGGTACCGTGATGATATTTTATCCAATAATACCATAGTTCTGGGTAAATTATAACGACCTCACTGCGACCTCACTGGAATCATGATTAATAAGGGAAATCATCCGCAAATGGCCTTAATTCAGGTTAGTGAATTATTATAATTTACCCAGATAGTTGGATATATGGAAAAATACCATAGTTGGATATATGTCAAGATATATGGAAATACCCTTTCTTTTATTTTTAATATGGAATCTCATATTTCGGGAATCCCGAATCACCCATGGAATAATTTAATTGGGAATTGCCATATATTGGGAATAATTATTTTCATATGGAAAAATGGAATTCCAACTATGGTATTTTCCATATATGGTATCCCAACTGACGAGTTGTCCATCATTTTTCAGAGGGGTAGGTCAACCACCAACCAGCTTTCCAGGAAGGCATTCACCATCCCCGCCGTGCTGCATCATGATCCCATCTTTTTGTGGACACGGTTTTTTGGGAACCCCACAAGGCTCCAATACATTCCACAAGGCTCCCTGTTCTTTCATAAGGGACGCAGGAATCAGCAGAAATAGGGAAGCATGATTTGACCAATATCAGACACATACCAGCCACTCATGGTGCTTGTTGATGATATGTTGATCATATTGATTTCTGATTTTCTATCTGAGGGTTGGATCATAGCAGCTGGATAGTCTCAGCAGCGCTCCGCAATGAACCCTGTGCCCAGGGTCCTGATATGGAAGCCATATCTCAGGAGGTGAAGTTCTGTGGGTGATGTTTCGAATGGAATCCCAAATGGAAGGGGATTTTTTCAAGGTCATTTTTTTACATGCTTTGATTTATTTTGATTTGTTCAAGGACACTTTTATACATATATCATACATATATATATATATACATAGCCAATGTTGTTTTGTTTTTTTCCCTGTAGCAAAGATCTGATTTCTATTGGTATAAATAGCATTGAATAGCTATGAACCATGAAGATATTCGATATCACTATTGACCTTCCGGGGATCAGACATAGCACCGGGAATCCTGGATCACTGGTTAGTTGGAAGTTAGCTTCAAGGCATCACATGGCTTTGTCTGAAAATTGGCTATCCCTAAATCCACCATTTGATTTGGGGGGTACCGTTTTTGGCCCATTTTCAAACACACCCAGACACGCACAGGATTCCAAAGGCACCCTCGTTGAGAGCAACTTAGGACTATCAGGCCACGACGGCCACGACGGCCAGGGGTGGTCTTAGGGAAAACCAAAAAGGTCCGTTTGGCCAGTTTCGTAATCTGACACCATCCATTCTTTAGAACGTTACCCTCTGGCTTGACACAAAATTACCCCAATCTCTAACTTGCAGGGTTGGGCCTGGGTAGAGGTGGACGTGTTGGTGGTTGTATCGATCTGATCAAAAATTGGGTGACTGTGGGATTTCCGGGTGGCTCAACCACCAACATTCGATGGGCAACCTTTCTCCAGGTAGCGTGATGGATCCGATTTTAGAAGATGGCGGCATAGTCTCTAGCTCCTCGTTCCGCAGCATGGGGCCCCAGGAGAGAAAGGATCCAGATTGGCACCTCCTCTCTCTGAAGAGTTGCAGATCAACCAAGGATTCATCTAAGAAGATTTGCTGCTAGTTTCAAAGTGTGTCAAACGTTTCTTAACCCCATCCACCAAAAATAGATGCCTCCATCAGGTCGCTCATTGAAGCGCAATACCAGGGCATATGCTTGGGTAAGTAGCTCATCTAGTCCGGTGGCTCAGGGGGCTCTTTTGTGGTGAGTGTTGACTGCCAAATTGCAAATTGTGGTAGGTCAGAACTGCAGATGGCCCAACAGGAAAGTGCACATTTCTTGTGGTTCAAATTGACCATCAAATGTGTATATATATATAATACGTAATCATACATACATACTGGATGGATAGTTGTTTCAGGGTTAGATCAATTTACCACATAACCCAACAAAGGTTGCTTTTTTCTTAAAATTAAAGGTAGGGGGTCGAAAAACCATCAAGTTTTAGTATGTTAATGTCTTATACGTACATACATAAATCAATAGGAATATATATATATATATATATATCATTATATATCAACACATTTGCATACATCATGAATTATGGCTAATATAGAGAAGATTCTCCCAAACATGGCCTCATATTGCAGATGGGTGAAGCATTATGATTTATACAGAGAAAGGACAGACACTCGCAATAAATGTTTATTTAGTTGTAATGGTACTTATCATATGAGAATATGTGGTAACAATGGCAATTATCGGCAAGTATACAGATATAGCATCTATGAAGGCATTTGGCACGAGCTTTAGCTTCTGCTACAAGTTCAGCAATGCTGTCATGATACTGCATGCCCCAACGTTTCCATCTTGTTTGCTTAACATTCTCATCCCCCTCACCTTCCACTTTTCAGTATCAACATGTTGACTGGGCTGTGCCCTAGCTTGTTTTGATTGCCACTTTTTCACCTACATTAAGCTGGCTTGCATCGCTTCTCCTTGACGATTTTCATGATCTCCGTTCACAAACCTGCGTTCTCCACAAAGTCAAGTCTCAGGCATCCCTGACCAAAACGCTTCCAAAGGGGTATTCTCTCGCTCCCCATTCTGCCCTCCCCCTCTTCCTGCTGATCTCCCTTCTTTTCTGCCACCTTTCTCCACCACCTTCTCCATCGTTAAGGCCATCTCGTCCGCTGCTGATTCTTGTTCCCTCCGGCTCCTCGGATTTCACGGAACCATCACATTTCCTCCTCCACCATCGACCTGATCAATCAGTTCCCTCAATCCGATCCTGCCACGCAGAAATCACTCAAAATCACTCAGAAATAAAATCAAGAAATCCTTCCAACTGGAAAAAAAGAAGTGGATTACCTCCAATCTCCATCTCGACTACGTCGGCTCTCCTTCCGATCATTGGAAAACCATCAAGCGCATTCGCTCAAAGTATCAACCCCGTACTCAGACGGTCGGCACTCGCGTGACGGTACTCCTTCGATCCGAGAAGTCCACAGTCCTTGCCCACCACCTCCGAGATCATGTTTGGCCTATTCCCCTCCCTGACCCTGTCGAGGATCCACTTTCTCCACAACCTGACCTTGAATCACCATTTACTATGGTCGACATGTTTCGGAGTGGCAGGGAAGGTGCATGAAGAATTCTCTGAAAAGTTGTTGCTGCACCGCAGTGTCCACCCAAGTATCTCGGCCTCTCTTTCTTTCACCCGCCCCCGTGCCACCGCTTAATTGGCCAAGGCCTCTGCCGGTCCACGTGTGCACTCCCACACAGTCCCCCCCCATAGGGAACCTCTGTGTGAAGTGGCAGGCGCGAAACCGCAGTGTGTATCTCTGGGTGAAATAGCAGATGCTGAAACCTCGCGCCAACCTTTGTGCAGAGATGTTCGAAGTCTATCGTGCGTTCCGTCGCCCCTGGCTACCTCTTTTCTAGTTACAATGATTGCCTCCTTCTCGGTACTGACCCAGATCACTGGAAACTCAGCAAGGTTGTTATGATCTAGAAGGGCCATCCAGGTATCCTCCCATCTCCCTTGCCAACTCCATTTATAAAGTCTACGCCTGTATGATCCAATAGCGACTGGCTCATTCCATTGACCAACATCTACAGCCACAGCAATACGGCTTCCGCGCCAACCGTTCGTTCTCCACTGCATTGTTCCTTCTCCGCTGCCTCACAGAGATTTTTGAGCGAGTCTCTCCTCTTCTGGTGCAGGCGATTATGCCGCTCTTTGTAACGGCAAATTCTTCGTTTCTGACCCTTCTTCTGCTGTCCCTGCTTTCCCCTTGCCCGCGATATCCGTCAAGGGTGCTCACTCAGTCCCTACCTCTTCATTATTGTCTTCTCCGCTTCGACATCCGATCTCCACTCCTTTTTTGAGGACATGTTCTCCTACACCCCTTGGACGTACTCATTGTCGCATCCGCTTACGGATGTGTAATATGCTGATGACACAGTTCTCATCGCCCGCACCAACGAAACCCCTTTTCGCCTTCTCCACCTCCTTCAGCACCTAGCCGCTCGCATCGGCCTTCTTCTTGATGGTTCCAAATGCCAACTCCCCACCATCCATGCCGCATCCATGCCATGCCTCCCTTCCAGTCTCTCTCTCTCTCTCTCCCTCCCTCCCTCCCTCCACGTCCCTGCTGACTCCACCTGTAACCTGTAACTGTCCTTTTTGCGCTCCATTCTTTCAATCCACCCCTGATCCAAACTCTTTGGACTCTCCACTGCCACCTTTTACAAATGCCAAATATCTTGGTTCTTTCATCACTCCTATACCTCCTCGTCCAGATGTCAACTTCCGGTGTTTGCAGGCATCGTCCGCCTTCAAGGCCCTCGACCCTCTCTTCCGTCATCCCCTCATCTCACAACGTTTCAAACTCCGCGTTTGTTCTCAAGTTGTTCAATCCATCATACTCCACGGATCTGAATCTCAGATTTATTCCCCAGCTCAAATCGCCAAAATTGATAGTCTCCCTTACAAAGCACTTAAGCAATTCTTTCACATCAAAAACCCATATTACCATCAGGTTCTTTCCCCCACTGACTTTCCTTGTTCCAATGAATACTTACTTTCTCTCTCTCTCTCTCCCTCCCCTACCTGGTTCTTCCATCCTGTATTTCTTCTTCTATGCGCATCTCCGACTCCCGCATCAAATACCTTGGACACATTCTCCGCCCTGACAGCCCAGAAATGTCCAGAATTTCGTATTATGTTCAATCCATTTCAATCCTTCGTCCTTCGTTCACTCTCCGTGCCATCTCCCCCTTTCGACGTGGAGCCTCCAGGGCACACTGGCCATAGCACTAGCCGAGTCAGCACATCGAACCAGGTATCCTTCGCCAGTCACCTCCTCTTCTTGGTCACTTCACTCATTCTTTCTATCATCTTCTATCACCATTTCAGAATTGCCGAACTCAAACCATTCTCTTCAACCAGCATTAAGCAATGGTATGATACTACCAGATTCTTACATCTCCTTCTACCAATTGCAGAAATCAGAGAACAATGGCTTTTGCGGCTGTGTTTACCCACAAAGTGAAATAAGTAACCCGTTTAGGGCGCACTGCTGCGGACGTGTGGTTCACTCGAACTGCAAATCGCTTGTGAAAAAAATAACATCTATGAATCTAGAACAGTAAGATCACATCATACTATAGACACAACTGTCATGTTATACTATATGATCATATCGTGCTTGCCATGAGATCTACTACTGACTTGTGCACTTAGGTCTCCGCGATCTCGATGAAGGTCAGTGAGTCACCAACTTTTTCATGGGGATATCATGGGGATACCTGGTTGGGATTTTGCCAGGGATCTACCCTCTGGTAAACTAACATAGCTATGGAAAATCACCATGTTTAATGGGAAAATCCACTATAAATCACCATTTTCAATAGCTATGTTAAATTACCAGAGGGTAATTGGTATACATCATGATATAATTATGGAGATATAATGGGTATTCAATGGTATAATATCACTAACAACATGATTTGGGTCTGAAAGTCGGGTAATTGGCAACTATACTAGATATTGGGAACGGCAGGTTTTCGACGACCATGCGAGTTAGGGGTATCCCTCATTTTTGGACGAACCAACATGCACGTTATGCGCCAAACATGGGGAGAACCACCAGACAGATTAGAGTTGAAACAGACACCTGTTGATTTACGCTACACAGATTGGCCAGAAACAGTTGGTCACCTAGCCAGAACTGGGTGTGCAATGCTGCCTTTTCCTCGTTTGGTTGCACAGCCTGTTGAAACCAGAGAAATCAGTATAGCAAATGAAATCTTGGTGGTTAAGCCTACTGATTGAGTAGATTGTATCATATGCCTGCCTATGTAATCTATGTAATAATATATATATATATACAAGTTGTGAAATCCTGCTCCCCCTAGTTTTAACTACGTAGCTCGCTTATGATTTGTAGGATGAAACACAAAACATGATCGCTGGAAAACTACCTCCTTAAATGATGCTGCAAAAACTGTTTAATGCAGCCAAGACAATCATCCAAATCCTGCAGTGAACATCGTCAATCTCAGCCTTTTGTTGGATTTGTCGGGCCATACTCAAAACTGGGATAGATCAAGGTGTATGGGCTCGGAATATCTATAACTTTGATAAGAGTTTGCAGCCACGAAAACTCAGAAAGTTCAACCCTTGGCTTTGGACGTTCAATTGAGAAAAACCATGGCCATTTTGGATTTCAGGATTAACCCAGTAGAGCGGTTTTTCCACCATATGGGCATCGATTGCACATGCAAATCTCTAAATCATGCAAGGGTATGTATATCTTTACATCTGCCATTGACAAACACAGCATCGCGATTGCTCGGCGATTGGTTTGCCATTGGCAAAGGTTCTATTATATCATTAATGCAGATACATGCAAATAAATTTTGGAATCACCGACAAAATCCCGCGATTGATCCGCGATTGTAGCCCCTTGCCCACGCCTCTCCTGCCCAGAGTTTTGGCTATATTGTATTTGTTGTACAAGATAAACTCGGATACGACCAAACCGTTCCGCGACTGACACGTGTGGAGTCGCAGTTGGTACGCGATTGATCGGCGATTGTAGCTGCTCCAGAAACCTTTTCTCTGATCAACATGGGAATTGCTCCGAACACAAGCTATGACTGGAATATACAATCCTCACCATACATGTTGATTGGTAAAAGCCTCACAAACATCTTATTTCTGATTTGGGCAGTATGATACTATACTGTAATTAGCCGAGATGATTTGCCGATCATACAAATTTAATAACAAATCATCAAAAAACTGGCTAAGGGGGAAGATTTACAGGAGGCCTCCATACATGATTCGTAGAAATCAGGCTTTCCCGTACATTTTCCTTCACCAATCCAGTGTATTTTTGTGGGTTTTATCCCCAACAACAAACAATTCCAACATCAAAATCTCCCAAAAAATATCAACGTTGGGAGGTTTTGATCCCAAAATATGGCATATGGGTTTTATCCTCCCAAATAAGCCCAACAAACATGGGATCAAACTCCCACTCCATAGTTCCGCAGGCCTTCCGAGATCATCTTCCGGGCCCCGCTTCGCAGGAACCCCCGCGCAGGTGGGGAGCTGTGGCAGTTCGGTGGAGATCAATGGATTTCATCCATCCATCCATGCACATATGAGCTATGGTCAATACTCATGGTTAATAACCATTAATAGGAACCAGTATAACCAGTCATCCAATGGTTCAGGATGGGATTTATAATAACCATTATTTTTGGATCCTTATTATGGATGGGATGACCATCAACCATATAGTGAGTATTGACCATGGCTCATATACATACAGCAACCTACAGAATTATGGAAACAAATAAAAGGTTACAAATGTTACAGGTGGGCTCCTGTCTATCATTTTTTCCATATTGTTTTTTCCATAATCACCTTCTTCCATAATTCTGTTGGCTGGAACACGTCCATCGATTCGCAGTTTGAATGCATTTTAACGGGGAATATTAAATTACGGAAAATATGAATTTGTCGAAAGATCACGTATACGGTATACCCCCATCATTTTTTCAATCAATTTCATTGTGTTTAGCATTGACTTTCGTAATTTGTTTTACTTATTTCAGTACTCTGCCATTGGTTTCAAACAATTTCCCGACCTATTTCAGCCTTTTACCACCATTAATTGTCAAACCTGTTTCAGCATTTTTGCATTGGTTTTCACCAATTGATCAACATATTTCAGCATCGTACCCATAAGTTTTTCAAATCTATTTCAGTATGTTTAGCAATGGCTTTCGTCCGTTTTTTCCTCTCGTTTTTTTGGAACAATTTCAATAGGCGTTCTCTATATTCAAAAATGCACTTCTGGGGCTGGATCTGACCGGCTACCCTTTTGGGATGATATTTTGTGAAGCAATTTTTCTTACGATTCTTGTTTTTTTTGTTAAATGTCTTTTCTATAATTATTTTTTCCCAGAAATGGTCGTCCAGGATGACCAATCTATAACGAAAAGTACGCACATTTTGTTGATCAGGTGCCCCAAAATATATTTCGTCATTTTACCATTGGTTTTAAGATGTTTTAAACATTTTTCCAAGCTATTTCAACCTTGTACCATTGGTTTTAAACAATTGCCAAACCTATTTCAGCATTTTGCCATTGGTTTTCAGCAGCTGTTCAACATCTTTCAGCATGGTTTTTCATCAGTTCTTCATTCTATTTTATTATTGTTGGCATTGACCAATTTCAAAAGGCGTTCTCTATATTCAAAAATGCACTTCTGGGGCTGGATCTGACCGGCTACCCTTTTTGGATGATATTTTGTGAAGCAATTTTTCTATAATTAATTTTTCCCAGAAATGATCGTCCAGGATGACCAATCTATAACAAAAAAGTACACACATTTGTTCATCTGATAGTCAAATATTTCATATTTTGACTATGGGTTTAAGCAATTTTCCAAGCTATTTCAGCCTTTTAGCATTGGTTTTACGCAATTGTCCAACCTATTTCAGCATTTTTCCGTTGGTTTCAAGTAATTGTCCAGCCTATTTCAGTATGTTTCCACGTGTTTTCATAATTTTTTCAAATCTATTTCAGTATGTTTAGCAATGGCTTTCGTCCGTTTTTTCCTCTCGTTTTTTAAGAACAATTTCAAAAGGCGTTCTCTATATTCAAAAATGCAC
>Ga0126342_10008078_pt1:15000-18816 | contig 18816 bp, 19 predicted proteins | sample Cyp1metagenome_FD_92528 | JGI IMG/M metagenome (GOLD analysis project Ga0126342, IMG submission 92528) | Coral microbial communities from Lord Howe Island, Old Settlement Bay, Australia - Cyphastrea 1 metagenome | ecosystem: Host-associated > Invertebrates > Cnidaria > Coral ...
AAATACATGCATATACATACATGCATATTCATACATGCATATACATACACACATATACATACATACACACATATACATACATGCATACACATACATGCATATACATACACATACATACCAATACATACACATACATACACATACATATACACATACATATACATATGCACATACACATACATATACACATACATATACACATACATACACATACATACGTACATACATAGATACATAGATAGATTGATAAATAGATACATACATACAAACATACAAATATATCATATACATAGTATACTTATATATCATAATAGAATATATTTTATTTATTTTATTTATATTTTACATCACCGATATATATATATATTTATATACATACACAGTGCTAATATTATTATTATATATATATGTATATATACATACAAGCATCCCAAACCTGACCATGGGTGACTTGAAAAGGCCATTGAGTCTTTGCGAAATGCTGGCCCAGCTCCGGAATCGGTTCGGGGGCCCGGCCGCAAATCTTTGGCACTGGGGATGTATGCCAACCAACTTCTGTTTTTTGTATCGGTTGAATCCCCAATAAATGAGACAATTGATATTTGTAAATCACCAGAAATTGCTAAATCCCCTAGCTAAATCACCGTTGATGATTGGCAAAGAAATGAGGGTTCTTGACAGTGAGACCCAGAAACACCTCAGACATGGGTCATTCTTCAATAGGGAAAACCAGGCTCTTGACTTGCAAACCTTATCGGACAGGCTGATTTTTCATAGGGAGTCCCGAAAGGACACCCAGATTTCTGTTCGTGAGGCAAAAAAATCCTGAGAAACTCTCTATTTGGATATGGCCAAGAACTATGATGAACTGTGCAAGACATGTCATTTTGGTACCGAGCCAAACCCAGTGCTCATCTCCTGAAGTATCTCTTCGTACTTCTTGGATATTTTTGTGCGTCACGGAGGTTCACCAATTTGCCATGTCTCGTCATTTTTCGTGTTCATTGCCGGCCAATTCAGAGGATACACATTTCTGGGAAGGACACATTTTGCCAGCTGATGGGAAATTCACATTTGACATACTATACATTGTCACCACCCTCCGTTTGGGATTCGTGCAACTAACATCAACTAACAGACATTTGGGTTTCAATGCACTGACCATATACAATTGCCCAGACTCTCACATACAAACATGAAACCTTTCAACAAGAAACAACGCAGCAATGCAGGTAAAAGATTGAACCGAAAGATTCTCCAATGATGGTCCTATCATTTTCAACACCGGCTATATCTATATCTATATCTATATCTGTATCTGTATCTATATCTGTATCTATGTCTGTATCTATATCTGTATCTATCTACCTACCTACCTATCTACCTACCTACCTACCTACCCTTCTATCTATCTATCCACCCATCCATCCATCCATCTATTCTATTCTATTCCTATTCCTATTCCTATTCCTATTCTATTCTATTCTATTCTATTCTATTCTATTCTATCTATCTAAATATGTATATGTATATATATATAACCCTGCTTTCATCGTGAAAACGACCGGCAGTGCTGGATTTATGTGGGAAGATCCGGAGTTTCTCCGGTTCATGATCTAAAATGAATCATTATCAGACTACATCTCAACTTAGATGTCAAACTCTTAGGATAGCCATGGGAAATGGCCCATTTATAGATGGTTTACCTATTAACATCTATTAACTCTTGAAATATGAATTTCAACATGAATTACCCTCAATCAAGCGTGTCCAGCTGGGCAATCCCCGAACTAAATGGAGGAACATCATAGAAATAGGGGGAATTTTCCCAGGCGCCCTCGTCACGTGCTTCCTCTCCGGCCGACCGTGGGGCTGTCACGCCCAAAGCTTCCAAGGCCTGGGGACCCACAGATTTCAGTCGATTTTTAGTATTAACCCATTAATAGTGGATTTCCCCATTAAAAATGGTGATTTTCCATAGCTATGTTAGTTTACCAGAGGGTAACCATCTGAGTATTGGGGTACCCAGTTTTGACCTACACCCAGTTTTGGGTCTGAAAATATGGTACCCGCAAATTCCCAGGATCTGAACGCTCATTGTCGTTGTTATTTTAGGGTACCTAGGGATACCATCCGGGTGCCAGGGTTTTGACTCACAGCCATGTCGGGGTTTCCTAAAATAGGGCTACCCCAAGTCATCATGATGGGTCCTCGTAGAGGTGCCGAAGCATGTCGCCTGCATCCGACGGCAAGTCCTTACCTCCAGGTGTCCGTCTTGTTCAGGGGGCTCTGGGAATGGCTTGCGTAGCTATGGAAAAACAAGAATTTTGAGAGGTGAATCATAGAACTAAATAGGCATTTTCCACATTTCTTTCTACAACTATGTTAGTTGGTAAACATATAAACAACTATGGAACATCATCCCTTTTTTTCAGGGATTTATCATCAAACAAAATGGGCCAAACAAAATGGGCCATCTGTACCATAGCAAACTTTTCGTTTACTGGATTTTTTTAAATGAAGAAAGGCAATGATAAAAAGATGGGTTGGTTTCTGAAGTCGTAGGCAACACACATGAGGGTGTATATAAAACCAACATAAACCAACCAGATGGGGATATAGGAATATATATATATATTATATATATACTATATATATATATATTATATATATATTATATATATATATATATTATATATAATATATATATTATATATATATTATATATATTATATATATATATATATATATTTAGGAATATATACATATATATTTATATGTACATTGTACATATATATATATATAGAATATCTATAAAAATTATATACCCAATATATGACACGGGTTTGTCCTTAACAGTGGTGGAATTACGGGTGCCCCTGGTGAAGTGGTGTCTCAGGGATCATCCAAAACTTGAGGCTTTTCGTCTTTGGTTTTGTCTGAAAATAGCTGGGTTTGTCTGAAAATGTTGTGTGCCTAAACCCAATGGTTAATGATCAGTTTCCCTATGAAATGGCTATAATTGGGGGTAGCCTATTTTCAGACACAGCCAGCTACAGCTACCCCAAGATTTTTGATCCTTGAGCTGTGACAGGCGATTGGAAGAGTTGGATCTTTGTCCCTTGCAGAATGCCCGAAGGCCGACAGCCCTGTAGTTGGCAAATGATTTTGATTGACCGAAAAAAGGTCACAATAGGCCGAAGACCCAAGATTGGCGAACATTTCAGATTTGTGATCCTTAAAATATATCAAATTTGTTTGCCTAGATGATCAACAGTGAACTTTGGATGATCATGATGGTTACTCAAACGGTCTGGGACAGCGACACTTCTCCCCCAAAGACTGACGCCTGTGGTCATGGTGGTGGACCTCTTTTGCTGGTTAACATACCCTGATATATTCTAGTAAGTCTAGTAAGTATTGTATATGTATAGAAAGCATGATATGGGTGTGGGTCAACATACTCACTCTCCAGGAACTGCAGATTTTCGGAAAACATAAAGTATCAACGATGAAATTTTGGCACTACTGATGTAACCATACTGCCGTATGATCAACCTATTAGATGCAGATAAATGAATATAGACAGGTAGTGAAGACATATGGATTAGATAAATTAATAGATGTAATCACAGGTATATCATATATCGTATATAGTACTCACATATATATATACATACATACAATTTGTATCACATATGTATATATAGCCTCGTGCAGGCTTCTGGAACTACCTAAACCTGAATTAGGTTGGTAAAACTTGTCCATTCCGTGACGAAATTTCGTCGCGGAATTAACAAGTTTCATTAGGGTCAT
>Ga0126342_10008079_pt1 | contig 18816 bp, 23 predicted proteins | sample Cyp1metagenome_FD_92528 | JGI IMG/M metagenome (GOLD analysis project Ga0126342, IMG submission 92528) | Coral microbial communities from Lord Howe Island, Old Settlement Bay, Australia - Cyphastrea 1 metagenome | ecosystem: Host-associated > Invertebrates > Cnidaria > Coral ...
AGATGATACATAGATGATACATAGATGATACATAGATGATACATAGATGATACATAGATGATACATAGATGATACATAGATGATACATAGATGATACAAGAGGAAATGCATAGCTATATACCTATGCCGACGCTGGAATAGCGTGGATATTTTCCGAATATGGAATGACCCGTTCCCCAACACTCGTGGAAGTACTCATCCCTGTGCTCAACCGCAGACTCCGTTGCCTGAAGCAACTGCATGATGCCAATCTCATCCTTTCTCACGCCAGGAAGCAAGGCTGCAACATCAGGCGGCAGCAGCTGGGGCCGCAGCGAAACCCGGTTCTCCTCTGGCGGAGGTGGTTGTAGTCAGAAGCCGCCTGTTTTTTGCAGGGTTTATCAGGGTTTGCTTGGATCATGTTCCCAGGTTGTAGAGAGGATTCTAGCAGGAGGGATCATGATTCCGGGAGTTGAGATGCTCAGTGCTTCGAGTTCTTCTACTGCAACTGAAATCGGTTGAAACAAATTGAATTCCGCAAAGATGACTAAATCTCCAGTGGTATGCCGGTAAGATGTCAGGTGGAAGATGAGTTGGACGGGATCCTTGCAGAGGATTGCCCTTTCTGTGGCCAGCTGATGATCGACACCATCATGAAGCCCTTCATTGATCCCAATGAAGCTGGCGAGGCGGAGGAAATCGAGTCATGGGCGATTTGAGTTGACTGGAGCTGGAAAGCGAGGAAAAATGGCCGTATACGACATGCGGCTACGAACTTCTGTTTCTAGATGTTTCTAGATTCTACCCCTTCAGCATCGTTCAGTCATGTCGAATCCAATGAGTACAATGATCATTGTGATCCTAAAGATCTGTCACAAGTCAGCTGATTTGGCCAGAAGCTTCTCACACATTTGCTACACATGAAGTGCAACTGAATAAATTGAGAAAACTCGCGGACTTTAGGCAACTACACAGCAGCGGGAGATTTCAGCTTTGCTGCAGGAGGCCAGGGTGCTCGGCCTTCCATATGCTCTGCTCAGATTTATGTTTCATTATGTTTTATGATGTCTCAGGATGTTTCATGATTTTTCATGTTGTTCCTGATGCTGCACGGCATGTTATTGCTATGCCAACCAATTGATTAAATTAATTAAACAATTTCAATCATTTTCAATCAATATTTTGTTATTGTTTTTGGATGCTTGCGGCTACTTTCGACTCATTAGTCACTCTGAGTCCAAGCCATTTGGATCATTTGGCCACATGGGAAATTCTGTTGCAGGCCCTGTGAAGGGCCTGCAAGCTGAGAGGATCTCAGCAATCCTCTGGGGCAGTACCAATCAGTACCTAGGGATCCTAGGGCAAACGTGGCGCTGGCTCCGCGAGACAGAAGCGGCGTCGGTAGCCAGATTGCTGTTGATCGTGATGTAAAATGCACTGCAGCAGGTTTTGTCCATACTTGATTTGATTTGATGGCCATGGGCCATGGTTTTCTAGTTAGTCTCTGGATATCTCACCAACATGTCAACTTATTGCACAAAATTGCCCTGAATCGCGTATTCGCCAGTTTGGATGCAAGGTTCACCACCAAGCCTGCAGAAACTTGCAGGATCTTCATGTAGCCTCATCTGTAGCGTTTCGTAATTGCTCCTTCCTCGTGGGACGTGACCAGACTGGCTTCAAAGTTGCAGCAGTGTTGAAAGCAACATTTTTGGATATCTTGGAGACTAGGGGAAATAGATATGCACACATAAGCACATACACACACATATCATATGATAATTACAAAAACTCACAAAGTTACTTCATATCAAAATAAAGAATGATAAGAATGTCGGAAAAAAACATGATATTGCATGTGCATATGAACAATTTGAACATATCACATCCGGTGGTTTTGGTGCCCATTGAGACCATTGAGTCAGCCAATGAGTCTGGAAATTGCAACGTCTTCCAGGAGGGTGTGACCTGCACGGTATGTGCGCGTTTGAATTCAGGAAGGATGGGGGAATTGAGAGCTCCCTTTGAGGTGCTACAGGCCATCATATTTGTACATTTCTATTATTGTATTCTAATTCTATGCGTTTTTTTTGCACTCACCGGATTGGATGATACGTCGTCAGTGAAGTGTACACCTTATGAGACAATTGCCGTTCAGACCAGAACACACAACTCATTTCTCCTCCGCCCAGCGGAAAGCAGCTGCGGCTACATGGCGACCACATGGAGAAATTGGCTGCGATTGTTGTCTGGGTTGGTCGTGCTGTACTGAACAACAGATCTGAATGCCCTGTCTCTGACAAGAGGCTTCCAAATCACTCAGAAGACTTGAGGCTCAAACTGTGTGAAGTAAGAATGTAATTACAACATAAATCTACATAATGGGGTCTTAGATGCGGCCACCAACTGTCACAAATGCTACCTGATCACGTAGTGCCACCGTTGATGTGTTTTTCATGTTTTCTCATGTTTTCTGACTGTGCAGCGTTTCGGCCCGCATCCCCCGTAGTCTCAACGACTGAGTGGTTTCTGATGGAGTGCCTTGATGCCAAGGCGGCGCCAATGTCAAAGCACAAGGACATGTCGCACAAATTGGACGAGTCCAGGCCTCAGATTCAGATTCCTTTCCTCCAAAGCTTGCGAGGTCAACATTTCCACATGGCAAGTGGGGACCAGCTACACAGGCTACAAGATGCAACACTACTCAATCACTAGTCCTGCTGAACAATTATTCTTCGGAATGCGTCGTACATAAATTGTCAAAAAATGAGCGTACATGGTTAATAAATGATAATAGAGTATCCAATAAGTCACCAAAAGTCTCTCCTTGCGCTTTTAGCATCTTGTAGCATTGCTGGTCTGGGCCGCTCCTGACATCTTTTTGCAAAAGCAGCAGGCGAAGGGCGGAGAGGATCTCCCGGGCCCACAGATGCCCATCATGTAATCAATTGTGATTATCACATATTATCACGCGTATTCACAATCGATGAGCGTACATACGCGTACAATGATGTACAATGTCAATCCGAGGTGCCAGCCGTGGCACGGCCATGCTCCCTTTCCGATCGACCTGTCGCAATACCAGAAGGCAAGAGCATCAGAGGAGCTTGAATCATTTTGAATCAAGTGTATTCAGTGTATTCAGTGTATTGAAGTAGCTTGGGATATCTTGGGTTCATGTCTTTGCGAAGTTTGAGTTTGCATTGTGGGCTGAAGCTGAGGGGCTCCAATCAATTTGTTGGCCTTTCTTGGAAGTGTGCGATTTGAGCAAAGCCATTGCAGGTTGCCATTGACCCTTGGACTACCACTAGCCTCAGCAACAAAGATCGTGATGCCTTGAAGACAAACATTAGTCTTTGCAGAGGTGCCCACAGCGTTGCATGGCATTACACGGGTGGCAGGTTTGCTGTGAAATTCCTTCCCTGTGAGAATAACCGTGTACAAATACCCAGTCGATCCATGTCGCCCATTCGAACTGAGTAAGCTCGGTGTGACTTTCAAATATTCTCAAAATCTTCCACCCAATGTCATTAGATACTGTCCATATTTATATATCCATCAGAAGAAGCAGTTGAAAGATGTGGACACCGTGTTCACCAGGATAGAACATGGATGAATACCCGCTGGGGGTTGTTTGGAAGTGGCCAAGAACTATAAATTATATGGCCTCTCTACATATAGATATACATAATATTACATAAAATAGACTGCAATATAGATATTAGAGGTAACAATATTCTAATCGTAGTAGTCTGTACATGTGGAAACTCTGCTCATCTCACAGCCAAAATCACCGCGGAGACATTCAAACGAAACAAAGCTCCAACCCTCGGCTTCCTGTGATTCCTGGTGACTTTGCGCAGATGCCTTGGTCTTCTTTACAGCTTTGGGCGGTGCGTCTGGATACGGCGGCCACACAGGTGGTGCTTTCGATATGATGCCGGAGGACAACGGGATAGGGTTGCAGGATGTTGCAGGGTTGCAATATATTGCAATTCTGAGGAACACTTTGCGTAATTCTGATCACTTTAGTATCATTATACTATAAATGCATCTTTAATATTCTTTAATTAACCTTTAATGATGTGAGAATGGTATTGTGTTCACAGACATGCCAGCGTGGAATAGCGTGGGCATGCAAGCAACTTGAAACATCTTGGAACAGTCTCACAGTACAATATTAATCAACATTCACGCAGGTGTGCCTTGCTGCAGGTGTGCCTTGCTGATGCCTTCTTCAGAGCTTGTCCTTCCAAATTTGTTGCCTACTCAGTTGGAAGCGCAATTTGTGTTCGGTTTTGTGCGCAGCGAAGTCCAAAGGTGCCAACCTTTTTTGATGAAGCTGGTCATCGAGTTGCGACACAATATCTCTTTGCAGTCCTACATGGCCAGATGGCCGTTGACAGGTGCTTTGGTGACGGATGGTGACGGGGTGATCTTAGGTGATCTCTGGTGCATTTGTGTTAGGAATGGTAAAGGATGAAGCGAATGAACACACATGTATCTACCTCGCTGAACGCCTTGGACGAAGCAAGATAGTCATCCTGTTTGCAACAGTCTCATCAAGCCCCGTGGACGTTTACACTAGTTAACACATGATTTCATAAGACTTCACATGATTTCACTCTTGCCATGAAGGCTGCTGGACTACCGAGTGGGTCACAAGGCATTACCTGGACATCCTGAACTTGGCCTCACGGAGGGCGTCAAGTTTAGCTCAGGTCGTTTGGGGCACCTCTGGGGCCACGTGAACGGTGTGGCCTTGGCAGAGCCAGGCGTGGTATGAACTGGCGAAACGCAGCAGCTGACAGGTGCAGCATCTCACAATATCTCACATCTGACATACTTGTTTGCAAATGCGTCCCAGCGGTCCTAGAGCAGCCTCGTCTTAGGGCAGCCTCCACCAAAAATGTTAATCTGACCCCACTGATTTGCACTCGTGGCATGCAATTCATGTGTGCGCAGTGGGTAATGTCGGATCCCTTGATAAGTCACACAAGCTGACAGGATCTAACAAGGCCGGTGAATGCGAGTGGCCTCCGCAATCCAAGAAAGTAAGGATTACACAATTAAGAATCCTATGCCTATTACTGATTATTACTATATCTTATAATCATTGAAATTAAAGAATAACGGTAATAGCAGGAGCGAGTAGTCACCTGGACGCCCAGAAGTGCGCAACCTAGACTAAGACCCCTATCTAGGTAGCCGATGGTAGCCGAAACCCTTCCAAGTGCCCTACCTTGCAAGCATAATTTGCTGCAACAAGATTGGACCGACTAGACTGTGCCAGGAGGCAACCGCAAGCACAGTACTCGCCCCTTGTAAATATTAAAGGGAATCAATGTTCACCGCAAAGATAGGCGTTCACAATTATTCAAGCGCTACCTTAGTTACCTTCTACATGTCCTTCTTCTTTTTCTTCTTCTTCTCATAATTAAAGGATGCGTTTGTGATCCCCCAAGCAAAGCGATTCAAACCAACAGGAAAGATCAGGAAAGAATATTACTGTTACATACTGTTACGGTATGAATATACAGAATATACATGATCGAAGCATGTCGAACCAACCAATGTCAAGGATTTGAACTGAACCATCTCCCCATATGTCCAGCGTCGCAGACCGCACGGTGTGCTGCTTTAGCTCCGATGGCTCGCAGATGGAGGGCAACACTTCGGAGGCAGCCAGGATGGCAGTCGCGCAGAAGTTGGAGGTGAAGCTGTTCGTAGCATGGCCAGAAAAGGATAGAAAAGGTGTTTGCATGGTGTTTGCTTGCTTGCTTGTGGTATCTTTTGAGATGTTGTTTGTTTGTTTTTTTTTCTTTGTTTTTTTTGTTCTGTTTTGGATTGGTTAGTTTGTTAGTTAGTTTGTTTGTTTGTGCAGATTGTTTGTTTCTCCAGTCTTGCTCTCTTCATGATCTCTGCAGTCAGTGATTGATTCTCGGTTTCTTGAATGTGTATCAAGGATGATCAACGCACCCGAGAGACATGTGCTATAAACTATCAACCTTCCGCTGAATAAAAGTTGCTATGGCTTTCTCATTGGCCGATGGTTGTTTGGAAGCTGGGTATAATATGGTACAATCATGTGATTTTCAAATTGCTAAAATTGTTACAAGCCAGCCTGAGTCACAAAAAAAAACATTGAGTCTCCTTCAGCCAGCCTGATCCAAGATTGACGACAATGACACCACCATCGCTGGACACCCTTCATCCTACATGAAAGGCTTCAATGTAGGCGGAGCTTGTGAGCTGTGACGAACTGTGTCATGTGGTCAGATGTGGTCAGTTTTCCACGGCAGGAACAGGTAGAACCGCTTGCAATCCCTTTGATCAGTACGCCTGCTGACACGACTTGATGAATCTAGATGATATCATGGTGATGTTATGGTGATATTTGCTGCTTGGACGGATTTGCTTGGCATGTTGCTTGATTGATGGCAACATATGGCATGGCATGCCTTGGTGCATGACAACTCATGACATTTGCGACCTTCGGCAAGGCCAAACTCTCCAAGGGCATGGCCTTGCGACGGAAGATGTCAACGGTGAAGACTTGGATGCCCTGTTTGCTTCGATGCGTCGGGCAGTCCCTTGGTGCTTTGTACAGCCATGTCAGTTTGATATGTCGAAATGAAGCGAGATCTGCAATGTTTGCTTGAAAGGCTTTTGGAATCTCGTTTTGGGATGTTTTGGGAGGATGTTTCATGAAGAATGTTTGTAATTTTGCCAGCCAAGTGCTCCTGGAGCACGACGCTGAAAATCCTGCGATTGAAGACTGGTGCTTTGCACATCCTTGCACCACCCGTTTTGATCCGTTTTGCAACTGAGGTATTGCACAGTGGCCCCTATGCGGTGGTCATCAAAAGGAGCATGTGCCCAGGAGTTCCTTCAACAGATTGTCATGATCAGAGTCACAGTAAGCGCAGTATAGCGCAGTAAGCTCCAGACTCCTGTCCAAACCTTAAAGTTCTATACATTTCTTAATTAAATGATGTTTGTGATATTTCGTGATTCCACGATGATCATGCTGTGTTTGTTGGCAGCACGGCCGGTGTGAACATGTGTGAACCAGGCAAGCCACTGGTAGTCTCGGGATGCAAAGTGTCAGTGCAGCTCACTGGAAGTCTCTTGCTTATCCAACAAGACCAACAAGAACTCCTCCATGTGAAGCGCAGGAGTGGCTGATTTGGAGGGCTCGAACGAAGGCCATGATGCTATGCCCCTGAAGCACGCCGCGCCTAAACCGAATTCCGGCTGCCCACGTTGGGTGGCAGCGAGTGTGTCAAGTATATAAAGTAAAGCGGAGTATGCTTCATATAAACCTCTGGACCCCCCGGCCCGAGCCAAGAACATTCTTTTACATGTCGTTTAGTGATAAGGCTGAGAAAGGAAGCAACTCTGTTGCAGCTGCAGTGAACACATTTCTAACTCACCGCGATCCACCTGCGATATGAAATCACAAGGATTTTCCTGGGAGTTTGGGTATCAGAGCATCCCCCAACCTCCAGCCTCATTGTCTCAGGTGCAGTACCTGCAGTCACGGGGCCACTCTGAAGCCGTGCAGCTCTTGCAGAAGTTGCCAAAGACCAAGGATCCCTATGAGCAGCTGGGCCAACAAGGGCATGGAAGCAAAGAGGATGGCCTCAATAGTCATGAATGCATACAACAGAATCAACTAGAAACCATCCTTCCTGGCATCCTGAAACTAGGTACATTGAATTACATTGACATGCAAAGGCTTCATACTATATATGGAAACATGATGAAACATGATGTGCAATGCATATGTCTATATACATTATATACAATATACCGTACCTAGCCTATACATTGTAGGTATGTAAATGAAAGATAATGGGATGGGATGGAGTGGAACGAAGTGTTATGTAAGGTATGGTTTGGTCCTGTATGGTATAATATAGTATCGAGGGTGTTTGCATGCGCGTGCGTTTGTGTGCACAAATAGATTACATTAGATTCGATTGGAGTATATGACTAGTTTAGACTAGGTTGGGTGAGATTAGATTGGATTAGATTAGGTTGGATGAGATTAGGTTGGATTAGATTGGGCTGAATTGGTTAAGGTTCGATTCGGTCAAGTTGGATTAGATAAGGTTGGATTAGATGGATGGATGGATGGAAAGGATGGATGGATAGATAGATAGATAGATAGCTGGATAGATAGATGGATAGATAGATAGATAGATAGAAATACAGATAGATAGAGAGAAATACATATTTCCAGATAGATAGACAGAACGAGATAGAGAAAGAATGATAACGATGCAGAGAAAGAGATAGGGAAAGAGAGAAAGAGAGGGACACAGTCGCATGTGTAAATTTGATCGGACAGCCAAATTTGTCCATGCAGCACAGCAAGGCCTTACCTTGGGGCTGGCAAGTTTGGAGCACCCAGGCAAGTCTTTGGCGTTCCTCAGCTCTTTCAGACGTCTCCATGCATTTCTATGGGTTTCTAGTTTCCATCAGTTCATCAATTATTGAATGAAACGTGCAGATGCCTCGCTGGCAGGGATGGGATGTTTGCTTCGTTGAATGCGATGTACTTGTACACCCATCAAGTGGGTGGGAATGAGATGTGCCAAGATGTGCCAAGAGAATCCATGAGATGTGTCATGATGTGCCAAGGAATCCGTGTCTAGGATTCTTGGGCAATTGTCTTCAGAAGAGCGCCGCCAACGAGTTCTTGTGGTGGACAATGACTTGGAGGGCTCCTGCGGCCTGAAGAAGGTGCAAAACGTGCAAATGCAACCAATGCAACAACCGCCGATCAAACATGCAAACGTGGGACATCGTGGGACGTGGGATGCTGCTCGATCTTTTATGACCTTTCTGTGTGTTTGTGGATACCCAAGCAATCAAAATTACATGTAGTAACACAAGATGAGCACGACAAAGACCACCAGTCTGATCGATGGAATTCTGCAACAAAAGATGGATAGATCCGAACAGATCCAGGTGGGTGAGACTTTTCCGGAGATCTATTTGAAGGGTGGAATCATGGAGCGCGGCAACTTCAGTGCATGTGCTGGATTCAGCAGCTGCAGTGGTCGTTGCGCCGTTTTTGGCACTTTCGCAGCTTTTCAGGAGATGATTCTCAGTGAGGCCTCCAACCGGGCAGTGAATGTGCAGTGATTTGTATTTGATGCCATACGCTTTCACAAAACTTCTAGATTCTAGATCCTACTAGATCAACAAGACAAATAGCATCACACAGCCTGCATTAAAGACAAGTCAGATGTTTATCACATTATCACATTATCACTACATTCTAGTATTTCGAGATCTTCAACGCATTTTAACCACAAAATTGGCGATTCGATCTGGCCTTGTCGTTCCTTGTTGTCCTGCTTGGCATGGCCGAGCACCATTCATCTTGAATCAATGAATATGAAGTTGCGATCAAAGAGATGAAGAACATCAATTTGAAGATTTCTTTGGAGATGGTGATGGAGAGAGAGAGTGAGAGAGAGAGAGAGAGAAAGAATTTTATGATTTCGGGAATCAAGTTGCCTGTGTTCTCTTGTTCTTTGATCTATTGGGAGCAGAACACCCTTATACTATCTTATATTTCCCTTTTGTCCTTGCAAACTGCGATCTGCTTCATGAGAGGTGAGGATATATATATATATATTCACTATGTTCAAGACTCAAGACTCCTGTCACTCTGCAGGTAACAATGGCACGTCTCAATCACTGCAATGTCTTGTGCCATTTTAGCCACACCGGGGTGGACGACATGTCAGAAGCTTGCCCTTAAGATCCTGAAGGCAGTGTGATGAAGTACTGTGAAGTATTATATATTATGTGGATACAGTACGCAAGTAGTAAAATATTCACGATCATGTGCGTATGTGCTTCCCTTTGTAATCTGACTAAAACATATATTATTAGACCGTTTGATTGACTGTGATAGGCGGTGCTAGGATTCAAGTTCAGCATATAACTCTGTTGAATCGAACTGAAGTTTGCATGACCTGTTGCCATGCGATGCTTGAGGACAACACCTGCCATTTTGGAGTGAACAACTTCTTTTCTGACCTGGGGCTGAAGAGCAAACACGCCCCTGACACTCAGCTCTTCTTTCCTGCAGATGTACATCAGACTTCAAAGGTGGTGGAGGCGGTTTTTTGGCAGAGCGGCTTGCGCTTCATCTACACCACGCGGTCCAAGGCAGACCGATGCCGACCGAAAAGAATGATAAAAGACGGCTTCCATTCCTCTCTTTGGACATGACGTTTTGATCGTTTTTGTACATGTTTATTGTCATTGGCCCTTGAAGGTCAGTTTGGTATCATATGACATCATATACAGATGCTTAGAACGGAACGCATGCTTTTGTCCAGATTTATTGCATGTAGGTTTTCCACTGTACCTATCCGCTTTTTCCTTTGTTGCTGTGGCTGTCAGCAGCCGCAGCGTGCGGATTGACTTGCACCGTCTTTTCCATGACCCACATACGATGCTCAGGGTTTTGTTTGTTTCTTGATCATAGACCTTTTTGGTCTTTCTGCGGATGATCGGGGACTCGTACAAGCCCTGTTTAGTCTCCCCTGGTTGCTTCAGGTTCCTGAGATCTTGGACGACACTGGAAGGGCTGTTTTCGGGGACGGCTATGAATTTCAGCTGGGAAAGGATGATTTGATTTGGGGAAATACGACATGTGACTGCTACATCGTCTCTTACGGCGATGCGTTGTATCGATCTCTAGATGCGGTGCACCGGCTTCAGCGCATGGGCGTGGCAGTCGGGCTGGTGAACAAGTGCCATGTGAATGCTGTGGATGAAGACACTCGGTAATCAGTCTGAATAGCCGGTGGTCCAGATAGCTTGGTGTGCCGGGAGGCTTGGGAGATGGACAAGCAAGCCAGACGGAAGACATCTGAAAACCACTTTTACAAATATTGTAACTAGCAGATGACAGACTGACACATAGACACACGGATAGTTATAGATGATGGTGATGGTTCTTGTTGTGTGGTGATTATGATGATGATGATGATGATGATTATGACGATGATGATGATGATGATGATGATGAGGAGGAGGAGGAGGAGGAGGATGATGAGGATGGTGGTGATGATGATTATTTTGATGTGACAATGACAATGACAATGACAATGACGATGGTGGGTTTACTGTCCGAAGTCGACCAAGGATATGATGCAAACCATCGGCAAGTCCAAATTTGTTCTGGTTGTTGAGCCTCTTGGCTGGCATACTGCCGAATCCTGCTTCGGTTTTTTTGCCGGCCCCTGCCGGGCCCCTGCCCCATTCAAGGACTCATGGGGACATAGCCTTTGCATGCCTTTGCAATTTGCATGGACTGCATCAAGTTGTGCCAAGGTCTCAAAATTTACAAACAGGCCTGGGCCTTCGCCTGGGAACCTGGCTGTTGGAACGCGAGCTGACGCCCAAATTTGCGCGATGTGGTACGCACAAAGAGGGTTGTGGTGGCACCTGGGAGCAAGCCTACTATCAAGGCACGTTGCATACAGGGCACAGGGCGCTTGCGGGACGGAAGACGCAGCTAGGGTGTTGCAGATGATTTGAAGTTGAAGCTTGTCAGGAACATCAAATAACAGACTCATGAAAGATGCCAATGTACAAGAGTTTAAATTGTAGTGGCTGTATCAATGAATGTTGCAATCAATACTGCATATTTCTCCAGTAACAATGTGCAGTTTCTGAAACTTGTTGAGGCTATGATTCAGCCTCCATCGTCTCCACAGTCCTCGAATTGTTCACGCCTCAAGGCATGGAACTTTGAACCATCCCATCCCATCCTTGTCGTTTCCATACGTTGCCATGATACAAGGTCCTTCCATGTCCTTCCATGTGCTGTAGGGATCTGTAGGGATGTTGCAAGATGCTGTAAGTGAGAATGGAATGTCTTGTGTTCCGAGCCTAGAATGCAGCAGTCCAGCAGCTTTGCAGGTTCAAAGGATGGTGCCCTCAAGGAGGCTTACAAAGGTCGAGCAGTGGCATCTTGGCAAAGAGGTTCAGGTTCAACAGAATCTGGGAGGAGATAGATTGATAGTGATTGATAAGATTGACGTCGACATATTTATGCAGAAGAAATAGCTCATATTAAATTATATAATCATCATAAATCACAATGAATCATATAATGAAGCGGCCTCACATCGTCTCACACTGCGTGTGCATCCCAGCCATTTGCCACAGAACATCACAGAACCTGAGCAGACTCAGCTCGAGGCACGGCCTCTGGGTGCAGTTGCAGCAGGCCTTGCACGGAGCTGCATGGAGCTGAAGCATCTAAGGATATCTATTTTTTTCAAATGAAGAAAGTCACTTGCAGAAATTATGCTTTTGAAAACTTTTGCTTTGAAGATTTTGAAGCAGTTCCTACAGTGCTTCTCAGTGCTTCTGAAGACTTCTGAAGTAAGTCATAGTAAGTCACTGTTGCAATGCTTTGTTTTATTTGTTTATATGTGTCTCCGACCTGTGTCATGTGACATGTGCAGCGCAGGCGGCTGGTAAAGGCCACCTCTATCGGTTAGGGCAATGATGCCACAATGTAATACATTAGACGTTGATGCAGAATGGGACTTGGAAAATTTATCCTGATGTTCCATACGTCCACCGTGGAGGATATGTTCAAACTACATGTGTGGACAATATAGCAGGCAGATAGTACATGATAGTACTGCATATTCATCTCTTGGCAATGCATCATATTATAGTGTTAGAAAAAAATGCTAAAAAATGATAAACATATGATTTATTGATTGTTTACGTTTACATTGCATTATATGTTGTAGCACATCGAACCTATATATATAATTATATATATATTATATAATTATATATATTATATATAATATTATTATATGTATATATGCGTATATATATATGCCATTGTACGTATAGTATCTGTTTTATCTATTATGTGATAGCATATCATCATGGACATAAGCAGCAAATGTATCTGTATGTCATCATGATAATGTACACATTCACATATGCTATATAAGAAGGAACTTAAATGTGGCCCAAGTATATAATGAGTAGTATGACAGTATTCAGACAATGTGCATATGGACGGATGGAAGAGCATTTTTGAAAGAATACACTCCTAGCTGTGTCATATAATATACAAGGTGCCATGGTGCCATTCTGCATTTTGATTTCTCCAGTGCTGTTGTGCGGCCCCAAAGCCTTGGGACGGCACATTGTGCAGAGATGCGAGTTTTGTGCCCGAGCCTTGTCCCGGGCTCGCGGATAGGTCAGGTGAGACTCGGCATCGCCACGGACTTCTCTCACCTGCCTTTCCGGTGACAGCCGGAGGTTCCACAAAGGCATGCCTGGCAATCAATCGAATCAATACAGGATGTACCGGAGAGAAAGTGTTGATGTTTGTATAAGTCTATCTTCAATTATATATATAAACTGTGGTAATGTTGTGCTACTTTTTTTGTTGGGGGCGTCATGGCTAGTGATCATTTGGGTATTTGCTTTGTGGGTGCTGCTGCTTCAGGGTCACAAGGCCAGCTGTGAGGGTCCAGCCTCTTGGAGATTCAGCCGGTTGAAGCTGAGCCTTGTGGCCAAGTTCCGAGGGGCAAAGCCTCCTCAAATGGCACAGGTGAGTCCCAGTTCGTGGTCGCTGAAATGTCTTATCCATCCTCATCCATCATTGTCAAGGGTGACTGGGGGAACGTGGGTGAACATGGCCAAGGCAATAGGGCGCTGATACAGTACAGAAAGATGCTGCTAGCTACCAACCGGCTACCTTGTTCTTGCCATTTGGATCAAAGCTTCCCAAGGGAGTTCGCTGTGCATTAGCCGCCTCTTTGAAAGCGGCGGCGCCCTGGATGCAGCTTGTTGATTTTAATCCCTCACAAGTTGCATATTTACAATACACATGCACACACACACATACATGTTGGCATGGGCCAGTTGAACACACCTCACAACTCATACAATAATATTATATAATATTTGAATATTCCCAACAGCAGTGCTTCTTCCATCATGCAGTGAGGAAATAGAGCTGATCCCTACTTGAGTTCTGTTTGAAGCAATCCATTTGCACAGACACATCAACGATTGGTAAAGCGCTTCAAATCAACCTTTGGATACCGTTGGGTCCTCTGAGCCATGGGTGGTTGGAACTCACATCCCGAGCCAGAGCCAAAGCTTGAGCCAAAACCAGAGGTAAAACAGGCCAGACGTGACCGGACCGTCCCACTCCAAAGAATTTGCCAAAGAATGTGAACGCCGCACCCACAAGAAGTTGATGCAGAAAGTCAATGAAAGTCAAGTAGTTCATGTAGAAAGTGGGAGTAAGATGGATTATGGGTATATAAAATATATCGTATATATGATTCCCTGCACCTCCTCGTCGGTCAAAACATGTAAGCACTATGAAATTTATACCATCATCTAATCATCTACTTCACACGACCATCAGTTGTGATCAACATACTGTCCTTGGTGGATCTTGGTGGGAGATGCAGATATTTGGCGAATGCAGGCAAGCAGCTTTGATGATCCACTGGATGACAGCCCGTCACCAGAAGAGATTCTGAGACAGCTATTCAAAATTGAGAAGTGCCTCGGCAGATCATGGCAGCCCATGGCAGCCCACAGAATGCAGACATATGCAGACCATTGTCATCAGATTGTCATCCATGTTGATAAGGCAGTGCTGCCCAGCTTCGCAACAGCCTCAATTGAATTGGCTCAATGGCAAATAAAGTTGAGAGAACATCTCGACGACTAGATGCAACCCACTCGTAGCGTTGTCCTAGTTTTGCTGACATATCAGTTATGATCACGCTGGCTTGGTTATTTAAGCCCATGCTAGCGATTAATTGCTTGCATGAGAGCTGGCAGTCTCGGAGCTCATACGAACAGACTGTAGCTGTAGGAGCATGCTGCGATGGCACATAGCTTATGATAGCGTACAATAATAGGGTACGATAGCATCTGATAGCATGAGATATTCGTGGGGATTCCTGCCACTGTCTTCAGCCTGCATGAAAAACTTCAGGTCTGCAGCCTGCAGCTGGCCGAAGGCACAAGGGATTTTGAGATGCGATGCCATTCCAGTGCTTTTCCGGTTTGGAGCTTGGGGCAACGTGGAGCTTGGATGATCTTTGGATCATGTAAGGAGCCCAATGCAAGCCTGGGCCCTGATGAAGCTGAGGGCAAAGGCTGGCACCAATCATGACCAAGATCTAGTTGAAACCATTTGAAATTTGAAACCTGTTGATCTGAAATCCAAGAGACCCAGCGAGTCGTCATTCAGGAGAGGATGGGGCATCGGATGGGGAGACTCTCTCCGTCAAGGTCAGTCGGGCTAATCCCACTGCTTGATCTGAACTGATTTGAACTGATCTTGACTGTATGTACTCAGCGCAGTGGCACAGTGGCGTGCAGTAGCAGTTGTTGCACATCCATGCACATCCACCATATTTAGCATGAAGTGCCGCAGCATGCCGCAGCCCCTGATCGAAGAACGCTCAAATTAATTTTGGCACAAACGCATGTGAACGCCATGTTACGTCTATATACCTATGCTACATGTTCATTCATAGAACCTGGAGATGCAATGCATTCGACAAGCATAGACTAACCAATTCCGTAGAGAAAAACAGAAGCGCGGTTCGACTTGCTGTGACTTGACCGGAGAAGCCATGTCTTATGGAAGTCCTTCAGCGCTCACCGAGCCCATTTTGGAGGCTCATTTTCGTCTAAGGGCAAGAGTTTATTTGAGAAATCTCGGAAGTCGTGGCAGTCAAAGGTGATATTGGTCGAAATTGCCTGATTACGCTAAAGCACTAAAGCTCTTGTATTTGTTTGTTGTTTGTTTCCCGAAAGGCCGAGGCACTTTCCTGCTGGAGGGCGCTCTGCAGGTGACTGCCAAGGCTTCAAGCCGCTGTTTTAGATTGGATCACCTGGATTATCCTGGATTGCTCTCGTAGATCTTGAAAGATCATTTTATATCATTTTTCCTGCCTAGGAGGCAGTGCTGCGGGCCCTCATTCACTGACAGTCATGACCTTGGATGCAAAGCTCCATCTCACCCTCTCATCAGGCTTCAGATTTATAGAGACGGCTGCACTATGCTGCACTTGTCACATCTTGTCACATCTGGTGACTCTGGACATCTCTGGACATGTGAGGCCAAAGTAGCTCGGACTGCTCGGTGTGGTGTTTGGCCCTTGGCTTCAAGAAGTTTCACGAGCTTGTAAGCCCTGGGCCTCGGTGGCCTTGCAAAATCTTGCAAACTACATACTGTATGACTGAATAATACTGTGTATATATATAATATAATATAATATAATATAATATATATAATATAATATATATAATATATATATATATATATAATAATATATATATATGATAATATATATATATATATGCAAACTGCATATGCTGCCCGAGGTCATCCTGGCAGCGCTGAGAAGAAGCAGATCGAGACGTGCAGCAAGCTTCAGGGCCAGTGTGATGCCCAGCTGTTGAAGTATATACTGTAACTATAGAATACTCTAGAATACTATACATAGAGATTGAAATCGCGTGCCCTTTTTCAGTGATACTAGCGATATCTAGTGATATCTAGTGATGCCAACGGTTTCCCGCCCGCTCTTGCCAAAAATAATCTTAGGCCTGTAGCTGCCGTAGCTGTTAATGTTCAGCCTCTCTGATTCCACATTGGGCTGCCATGACTGCCGGAATTTCACTCTATGCACTACAGCAATCTACAGCATAAAACCGCACAGTCACCAGGCTCTTTTCAAGATGTGCTCTCTCCGCTACTTCCTGAAAGAATTGGAGTCTTCAACAAGGACGGACTAGGTTGCGCTGGGCATTGTAGCTGCGCTTGGAAATACTCAAAAGCTCAAAACACATGAAAAGTTCTGAAAAGCCAGGAGGTTCCAGTGCTCTCAAAGAAGAACTTGAAGAAGCATGTGCACGATCTGCGAAATCAACTTGAACCACTACACGGTGGGACATGTTGTGTCCTGACTCTACATAGGTTGATAGACTGGTGCGGCACCTCCTTTGCAATTTTACAGTAGTGAGATTCAAGAGACTATAATCATGAGGCAAGTCCGTCTCTGGAGTGTGCGACCTCCTGCGCTGGCAACCCAGTGACTGAATAATTGTGGCTAGTTTGTGAGTTCCTTGTCAAGAGTCCAATTGCCAATGAAGTCAAGCAGTTTTGGTACCTCCATGGTGAAGCAGGGCAAATTTGCATAAATTTGTGGCATCCACTTTCCGTGGGACATTCAAGTAAGGTGAGGCAGCCGTGAAGGGTCTTCCTTGGCAGCAGCTGGAGCCGTGGTTGCAGATACTGCTTTACCGTATCACCACCAAAGACTCAACAGAGCGTGGGAGCCCAGCAGCACGGGCATGACGAAATCTTTGCGCAAGAATTCTCCCGATGTCCAGCCTCAAGCGCTGCTTATGTGTTTGTTTCGTTGATTGACAGGTTTCGGACAATTCTGCTTCTTTGTCGTGATTTGCTGGACATTGCCAGTGAAACATATCCGGGTGAGGCAGCAAACTGGAAATCTGATATTCTCATGTCGGCTGAAATTGACACTCTTTGATCTCTTTGCCCGATCAAGTTGGCCATCAGATTTTGATGACATAAATAATTATATCGATACATAAATAATAGTTTATCCATCAGTTTGCCTATCCGAAGATTTGCAAGTCTTATTCTTGCATAGTCTTGCGTGCTCTTGAATAATCTTGAATATACTCCGAAAAATATTCAAATTTAATGTGCCGCTGTTTGGGTGTATGTTTTCAACATGTCAATCATCTCAATTGGAAGGCTTTGTCTTCCATTCTGATTGCAGCACTAGTGCAGCGTGGAAAGCTGGTGCCCTGGTGTGATTTGGTGTGGCTCGGCAGTTGATTTTGTCCAGGTTTGTTGGCTTTGTCCAAGGCTCGAAGTCGCAGAGCAGATGCTTAACAACGCTGCAGGAGACCTCAAGCTTTGACTCTCTGGTAACAATGCGTATTGCTTTGTGACTTCATTCAACATAACTCGGTTTCCTTCGTGTTCATTCTTTCATACTTTTTGTTTCCAAGGTTGCACATGACCGTGTCAAGATGCGAAGCTTCCAGCCAATGTGCGGGCGCACGGAAAGCTACGTCGAAGAACGCCTGACAATAATATTATATATATATATATATATGTGTGTGCGATATGATATATTAATATGATATATTATACTTTCACATCTTTTACTTATGACAATTACTTGTATGTACATTGTGATGCGCTGGCTGAGAGATTATATTCACGAGGATGGGTGATTGCGTGATAATTAATATTCTGGCTACAGTTCATTCTAGCATGGGCACGCTTGCACAGTTCATTTCCAAAGTCTTCCCCTTTACTTATCCAAGGGTTGTTTTTTTTGCCTTCTTGGATTTTTTGTCTCCCTATCCTTGGACTGAATGAATCCAAGAGAGTCTCATTGCAGCATGTGCTGGTCAACGGTCCACCCTAGCCCTGCTGAGACTGGAAGCTTTCACAGACATTGGTGACACTACCAGGCAGCTTTCCATGGCTTGCCTGGTTTTGACGTTTGCTGGACATGCCCGGCCCAAAAATAAGACTCATCTGAGCAGGATAAGTAAAACCTCCACGAAGGAAAGTTGCATGGGATGAAACTAAGTTGGGCCGGCACAAGATATATATATATACCCAGAAGGTCTTAAGACGATACTTTGCCACCCCTTTGGGTTAAAGACGAAACTTTGCCACTACCCCCCTGACCACGGCCTGACCACGCTGACCACGCTCAATCTCAATCTTATCAA
>Ga0126342_10008080_pt1 | contig 18815 bp, 22 predicted proteins | sample Cyp1metagenome_FD_92528 | JGI IMG/M metagenome (GOLD analysis project Ga0126342, IMG submission 92528) | Coral microbial communities from Lord Howe Island, Old Settlement Bay, Australia - Cyphastrea 1 metagenome | ecosystem: Host-associated > Invertebrates > Cnidaria > Coral ...
ATCTATCTATCTATCTATCTATCTATCTAGTTATCTATCTAGTTCTCTATCTATCTATCTATCTATCTATCTATCTATATCTACATCTACATCTACATCTACATCTACATCTACATCTATCTTCCTATCTATCCATCGATCCATCCATCTATCCATCCATCTATCCATCTACCCATCTTTCCATCTATCCATCTGTCCATCTGTCCATCTGTCCATCTGCCTATATATCTGTCTATCTATGTTTTTGTCTGTCTAACTACCTATAAAAATATCTATTTTCTTATCTATCTGTCTCTGTCTATTTTCACATCTATCTACCTAGCGATCTTTCTATTACCTGTCTATGTTGATCTATATGTCTACCTATCTATCTAGCTGTCTGCCTATCTATCTAGCTGTCTATCTACCTATCTACCTATCTACCTATCTATCTATCTATCTATCTATCTATCGATCTATCTATCTATCTATCTATCTATCTATCTATCTATCTATCTAATCTATCCATCCATCCATCCATCCATCTATCTATCTATCTATCTCTTTTTTCGACAGCTCAACGTCCAAAAGTGGCCGGAGACCGTCAGTCTTTAACACTTTTGACTTGCGGATGTGCTTTGCGCTACAACTGCGTGCACTTTTTGGAGATCTCAACTTCCAAGAAATGCTCCGAGCATGAGGTGCTTTTACCATTTTGACTTCGAAACGCTCCTCGCACCACAATGACGTACATTTTCCAACAACTGACTTCCAAAAGTGCTCCAAGAATGGTGTGCTTTCTACGTTTTGACTTCGACATGTGCTTCGCGCCACAGCGGCATGAACTTTTTCAACATCTCAACGTCCAAAAGTACTCCGAACTTGAGGCGCATTATGACTTCAAAATGTGCTTGGCGCCACAGCCGTGTGCAATTTTTAATTTCTCCTCCGACCAGATGGCTCTGCACCCACCGCTTTAGCGAGCCTACTTTTCGACTCTCCGGAGCCACGAATTGGAAAAACACAATGTTTGGCGACATTTCTACCTTTTCGCACGCCTTGATCTTCCTTCTACTGCCCCTTTCTCTTCTGACTCCTTCTCTTCTCTGACCGCTTTCACCACTGTTGCTGCATCTATCCATAAGTCGGAAGTTTGACTTCTAAACTTCCTTCGATGATGATTGATTAGCATTGTTCAACATTGTTTAAAATCAATATTAACATATTACTATATATTACTCATATTACCATTGAATTGAAATCTACATTGATCTTCCAATGTAATAAACAAAGTATATGGAGATAGACGTGATATAGCAAAATCCACCAGTCAATGTTAATGGTAAAACATACCATTGACATTCACTGGTGGATTTTGGTATAGTATACCATGGTGTCCCATTCCCATCCTCTGGCCGCTGGTGGTGCCGCGAAAAGCGCCGGCATCAAACGGCTATAGGTCACCCACAAAAAAACTCGTATCAAAAATGATCAAAATGGAAAATTCGAATGGATGAATGGAAATTCCTACAAAATGTCTAAGGAATCCAATGTATATACAGGATTTAACCCTTCAAACTGTACATGTGAGCATTCAAATGTGACGGTTCTTGTCCCAACACCAGGGATGCAACCCAACAAAAAGAGGTTTCAATCATTCAATTTTTGTTTGAGCAAGAACGATCTGTTCATTGTCTGCAAGTGGAAATACATGTGCAAATGACAACGCTAATCTATCGTGGATTATGCAGCAAACCATGCTCCATGCTTGTACAAGTATAGCTCATACGAAAACATAACCCACTTGGTAATCAATATGTTTATCCTTAGACCACTTGGATGTATACTGACATCCCAGTGCACGGTAGCAGGAAAGCAAAACTTCAAAACAGCTGCGGCCTCAAGTGCTGTCTGGGGCATTGAGAAGCCGGCCATTCTTTGTTTCTACAATGCTCAAGCACATGAGCGTGGGTTAGAACCTATGATACCATGTTCTGGAGGATGAACATCCGATTACCAGCTTGGGGTTGAACTCCCACCAGGCTTTCGACCCATAGCCACACCAAGTTGGTTGATGGGGAGTCAGCCAACCCTAGAAAGTGACACCCCAATCACAAGGATTCATTAAGGGCGTATTGACCACCAACAACCACTAATCAGGAGTTACTGACCATCTATTACTTGCATATACAAGAAAACATGAAAGCATGTGTGCTCATGTTTTTCCGCGAGCACCATTGAGCACCACATTAATATGTATCACCTGGGGTTTATCATTGGTATAACCATGGTAATGGCCCTCCATAGGTTGGGATATACCCCGCGCAACTATGGTTTATAGATACACTTAAAAATAGAACTGCACGTCCTGCGGTGATCTCATTTTTAATTAAAGTAGCCTTAAAAAAAGAAGGAATAAGCGCCTTGCCCAAAGCTCAACCGCAACACGTGTGCCTTGTGGATTGGAACCCATGCCTCACAAAACGAGGGGAGAGCCGTTCTTGGCGCTTCACAACTTGATGTTTGTTACATTACTTGGGGATACCAGGCATCGTAAGTGGCTGACAACCAGAATAATTAGGATTTCCCATTTCATGGAATATGATAATCACCAATACACATGTAATATATATATATATATATATAATTTAAAGGTTAGTACAACTCCCCAACTAATCATCAACCAACAGGAGTATCGAACCAGCAACTGCTCATTTGGATTCACTTTCATAGCTCACGAACCTGAAAAATTCGGCCATGATTTCCAGTGGCATCCGTGGGGTGGTTGTAATATCTGCATAGGCTAATCATGGATAATCCAAGTGGTCATGGAAATGTCCGCTATATGTGGCTTATAAACCACTGACTACCAATTGGGATCAAATACATCTGCGGAAAAAACACCTCCCTATCGTAATTTGCGCAGGTATGCAATGCGCAAAACCCAAAGCCTGCCACCTTGTCCCTTGAGTCATCCTTACCCATCCTCGTAATTCTCAAGATAATGGAAGAGTCGAAAAAAAAAGACGTGAAAGCAAACAAAATATGGAGTATCAAAGTTCTAAATGACTCAAAAAACCACAGTGAGTAACCACTTACCATGGTGACTCTTAGATACCAAAAAAAACATTGCGATCATCCCACCGGAAATCCCCTGGAAATACTGGTGCTTAAGGTAGGGAATGGATGGGTTGCTGGGGGAATGGGGTTATTCTTGATATAGTTATTGTATGTTATTGTGGGGCCATTCCCGAAAACTCCCTACGTTTAGAGTTCGGGTTCCCATACAGTCCGATGATTTTCCGTTTCGGGATTTCCCGCTGATTTTCCTTCAAAAATCAGGCGCACCTCAGCCATAGATCCAAAGGTCTCGTCCACCAGCTGGGCAGGGGGTGCGATTCATAGGAATTTGGGGGTTTAAAGAATCATCAACTTCAGGGGGGTTCCAAGGGAAAAAACAGGGGGAAGCCTATTTGGGTTAACCATCGAACATGTTGCTGTAATCATCAGGTTTGACATGGTTCAACCATCAAAAAATACTCGGCTTAATTATCGACAATGGTGGTTGAACCGTCAGAAAACAAGGGTGTTTCAAGCGTAAATGTTCCCGTCGAACAAGCCTGGGACGATCAGATTCCTGAGTATGAAAATATTTCATAACACTAATGACAGCGTGACTTCAAACGTTTTTTCCACCAAATATATCGTGATAGCTTGGGTATACTTTAGGGAATTGGTTTAGCAATCTACCGCCCAATGCTAATACTGATACTTGATCAAATATGCCAACAGTATGAACTCAAATAGTATAATTAACCGTTGAAATTAGGAATCCTCATTCCGATACTAGGATGAAGAGTCATTTCGGACCCAAATCTAAATCTGTCTTTTCTTGCCGTTCAGCTGTGACGCCACGGGACTGGGTAAGAATCCCCCGTCCGGCCTTCACTAGCGTTTTGGACCTCGGGCTGTGCTGTTTTCGGACGGTGCCTGGGCCTAATCGTTTTTTTCTTGGCGTTCAGCTGTCACACCATGGGCCTGCGGCAGAATCCCCCGTCCGGCCTAACTAGCGTTTTGGACCTCGTGCCGCGCTGATTTCGGATGGTGCCTGGCGCTAACGTTTTTTTCTTGGCGTTCAGCTGTCACGGCGTGGGCCTGCGGCAGAATCCCCCGTCCGGCCTTAACTAGCGTTTTGGACCTCGGGCCGTGCTGTTTTCGGACGGTGCCTGGGCCTAATCTTTCCTTTCTTGGCGTTCAGCTGTCACGCCGCGGGCATGCGGTGGTCCAAAGCCATGTTGTTGATTCCGCCCTTCATTAATTTTTGGTATAGCCTTGGAGAATCCATCCATTGTTTAGCAATTTCCCAAGAGAACTAGGGCTTTCCCCATATCTATTGTTGGTTTGGCCCAGGAGCACTTCCAGATTATCCCAGTCATGTTGGCAACCGCATGCGGTGCCCCTCCCCCATCCCAAAAAGGGGGCGGCACCAGGGCATCAGCCCATTCTATAATTTAAGTTGTTGAAATTAGGAATCCTCATTCCGATACTGGGATGGAAAGTCAAAACACGCTCAAAAACATCAGGTAGTCATGAAACAAACCCTCACGCGCAATTTTGCAAAACGGGCTTCTGAAGATTATCTCTGGAAACTATCTCAGTGCCAACTATTCGTCTAGTTGAAAGATAGAGGCTGGTTCCAAGACACTCTACTGTAACAGTTAAATATCTCACCCACTATCCCCATTTAATATCCCATGCCTGTATCCCTATTGTGCGGGGTTTCTTCGTTTCAACTTGCTGAACATGTCCACTTGTGGTTCGGCCCCACCTGTTCTCCAGAGGTAGGACATAGGAAAATGTTCAACACACCTGCTGACGCAACGGTTCCAGTACACCTGACCCCCTTGTGAAACCAACACGAAACCATGCATAACATACAAAAATCATCAAAAATCAATCCAATCAGCTACTCAGCTACTCAACCTTACCTTACCCAGACCCATGGCGGTTCTCTGAGTACGGAATATCACAAAAACAAAAGAAACTTCCAGAGGGGATAGGCCCTCTCTTGTCCTGGCAGCATTGGATGGAAAAATTCACAAGGAAACCACCATTTTCTACAGTGAAATTGTCCATCCTCCAATGACAAAAAAAATGGTGGAAGAAACCCCATTTACTGTAGAAAACCACCATTTTCATTGGAGGATGGAAAAATTACTGTAGAAAATGGTGGTGTCCTCTAGTTTTTTCCCAGAACCAATCCATTAATCTTGGGAAATGTCCCCCATTCTTGGGACTACCACCCCAACGTCATGGTCTGTCGGAGTCTACAACGGGAGACTTTGTTTACCGCATCTTTGGGGGTCTGTCTGTCTATTTGGATCATTGTTGATCATTTATATTGTAATTATTATCTCAGGCTATATAATATCACATATATATATACATTATTATATATAATTACATGTATTATGATGATTCTTACCATTATTGTTCTTTTATATTCTTTTATTGTTTCTAAAGCCCCAACCTGATTGGTCCGGTCATGTTTGATGATTTCCCCGTTTCGACTTCCACACAACGCACAACTCGCAAAACGGGCAAGCCGCTGCTGACAAACAACGAAGCCATCGAAAATTGGAAGTTTAAACAGATAAGATCAGATAGGTATGAAGTAATACGTAGTGGTAGTAATCGTATCAATATGTTCGTTTAAATATGAAGTTTCTTGTTTACCACAACTGAACAAACATCGGAATAAAGTGAGAAGTTCCAGAAAGCAGTGAAGGGACCTTTCTGCATTTTTCCTGGAGGACAAGTATAGAGAAGGCTATCTATAGCCCTTTTTAGGAGACTGGTGTAGCATGGTGCTGGATTTTCAACCAATGGTTTTCAGTAATGCTTAACTCATGACAGTCTTATATTGTTGATCATGTATCCCTAGAAAATCCTACAACTTGGTATCCGTTCTCCGTACAGTATATCCCTTTGTGGGCATCCAAATTGCTCGAGTTACGAAACAGCATGGGAAGATGGGAATATGTCAATTAATGATCCCTCGCGCAAATGATGGGAATATATGTGTTTAGTCTACTTCAGGATGATTACATGTCTCCTTATATATATATAATTATATACATATGTGACGTGCAATTCGTATCATCTTGAAGAATTTCTTCGCATGCTTCAATCGGTGCCGGGGTTCGGATTTCCCAGGTGTGCCAGGTGCCCAGACTCATGACGATGATGCTGGCAGACAAACCAATCCTCCAACGACTTGATGTGATGTACCCTCTGGTAATGACCAACAGTTCGCTATTGAAAATAGCAATTTATAGATATTTATAGGTGATTTACCCATTATAAAATGCTGATTTTCCATAGCTTTTTGTAAACGTTTACCAGAGGGTCTCCAAAGGGGCGAAGCAACAACAATTCATCGAAATCGAAGGAAAACAATCGAAATTGGAAAAAAACTGGGGAACGACACTTGAAATGGAGCCTCAAACATCGCAAATCAGAAATGGAGAATGCCCCTCTTTCTAGTTGAGACATGTTGGGACACACAGCAACTGGCGATTTCATCACCTGCAGGTCCGTAACACAACTTACATGTTCTGATGATTCAAGCGACATCAAGAAAAATGGGAAGATTGCTGCAGTGTCTTCTGAATTTAGAGGAAACCAAAAAATCCAAAATTCATTGTCATATCATGTTCCCCATAGAAATTGCCATCAATTGTGATATTGATCTATGTGCATTCCCCATTCTCAGAGACATTCAGATGGTTTGGAGCCGCCCCCCGTCCAGAACGCTCCACGCGTGGCAAAGTACTGGAAGACCCCTTGGAAATCGCCAGGAAACTGGGGAAATTTGGATGAATAATCCCTTCCCCCTGATATGAAGTACAGTACTTAGAAACTCTGGTTTAATCTTGTATCAATTCATATCAAGTCATATAAATTCACTCTGGGAAGCCAGATTCCGAGTTTTGTGGCTTTAGCAGGTAATCTAAGAGCATGGTGGAAAATCACCATGTTCAGGTCATCATCGAACCAAATGGGCCATGATCCATAGCGATGTCTAAAATTGCCTGAGAGTAAAAGAAATCCTCGCCCCAATCACAATTCTTTCGGTTTCCTCAATCTTGTTGTTACCTGACACTTTAACATGCTGACTCACTTGTAAAGGGCGCTAAGGTTCAGAAGGCTTTAATTGGGCTAGTGAAGGAAATTGAAATTTCAGGAATTGCACGATGAGATCAATGTAAAGTCCATGAGGAGGATAATCGTCGATTTTGAGGGGTGGAAAATAACAATATGGTTGAAACCTGAAAGAACAATTCTAGAACTGGTTAAAGGGAAAATCAATAAAAACAATGGTTTCCTGATTCCTGAATACATTAAATTGTATATATATACATGTTATCAATAGCCCCAGTAATCTTGGTGGCATGTCCTAATTTGATTGTGTTCAGATGTGTTCAGGTTACATTCGGCCATTGGCCACTGGCCATTGGCCAACCCTCCGTAGTAGTCAAACATGGTTTCTTGGAAAATCCACCATTGCATTCCATTACAGTACCACAGTAATATTATTTCATTACTTGGTTTCTTGGAAAATCCCCTATTTCATTCGATGATGTCCCAATTTAAATGTTCATTGTCTGAAGAAGGACTTCCCAGCGGAAAACCCTCACCTTTGATGACACTGTGTCGGTCCAGCTAACACCACCATTCCAGACCCAGGCACCTTCATCTTTCACATCTGCTCCCAATTTTTGCCAATAGCCCATCACCGCTGTAGAGCTGTTCACTGCCTTGACAGCGAATCAAGAAACACGTTCAAATGCCCGGACAATCTCTGAGAATATGCAACCCCTCAGAGCTTCTGGTCGTAGACCTTCATGGATTTATTTGGATTTAGTCAGTCATGGCAGATTTTGGTGGAAAAATGATCATTGCCTGCTCTGCAGCCATCATTGGTGGGCTCCATCCAAAGGGTGTCAATTGTTGACATTTCCAGGAGGTGGAATTCCAACCACCCCACCAGCTGAGAACCGACAAAAATGCAGCGAAATGAGAGATACAACGACGGAAAATGGAAAGTTCGCAACAATCACCACCTAAAAAGAAATTCTTTGAAAACTATGTTCATTCAAAACTAACATGATTACACAAAGGGCATTCAAACATGGTCACTATCATCATAATATTCACCATCATAATAATATTATTTTTCATCATCATATTCGTCTTCTTCATCATCATATTCATCATCATCATCATCATCATCTTATTCATCATCGCCATCATCTTCATCATCATCATTATGTTCTTCTTCTTCTTCTTCTTCATCGTTTTCAGCTTCTTCTTCATCCTCAAAGTAATACTATTTTCCTTCATCAGCATATTATTATTCTTCATCATCATCGTATTGATCTTCTTAATAATCATGTTCATTTTTCATCATCTTAATTTTCTTCTTTTCATAATCACCATCATCATCATCATCATCATCATCTTAATATCATTATTATTCATATTCTTATTATTCTTCATATTATGTTTCATCATTTTCTTCATCATCACAATCATCATCTTCATCATCATATTCTTCATCATCAACTTCTTCATCATCATATTCTTCATCATCATCATCAAATTCATGTTTTCATCATCACCATCATCATCGTCTTATTATTCTTCTTCATCATCATTGTTTCCTTCTTCATCATCATATTATTCCTATTCTTCTTCTTCATCTTCTTCTCCTGTATCATCGACATACTCTTCTCATTATTCGTCATTATTTTCTTCTTCATCATATCATTCTTCTTCATCACCACCATCAGCATCATCATCATATTCTTCTTCATCATCATCATCATCATCATCAACATAATTGTCTTCTTCATAATTATTTTCTTCTTATAATTCTTCATCACCATCATCATGTTCTTCTTCCTTTTCATCATCACCATCATCATCATCATCTTCTTCATCATCATCATCACCATCATCAGAATCATCATCGCCTTCCTCTTCATCATCATCTTCTTCTTAATCATCAGCATCATCATCATCTTATTACTATTATTCTTCATCATCATCTTATTCTTCTTCATCATCATTATCTTCTTCTTCTACACCATCATATTCTTCTTCATCATCGTATTTCTATTCTTCTTCATCATCATCTTCTTCTTCATCATCATCGCCGTCTTCTTCTTCGTCATCATCATCTTATTACCATTCTTCTTCTTCATCATCATAATATTATTCTTCATCCTCTTCTTCACCATCATCATCATCATCATTTTACTATTCTTCTTCATCATCATCTTTTTCTTAATCATCATCATTATATTACTATTCTTCTTCATCACCATATTTTTCTTAATCATCATCATCTCATTACTAGTCTTCTTCATCATCACCATATTATTCTTCTTCTTCATGATTATCTTATTACTATTATTCTTCATCATCATCGTCTTAATCATCATCATCCTCTGCATCATCATCATCATCCATCAATATCATCATCATCATCATCATCATCATCTTACTACTATTCTTCGTCATCATCTTCTTCTTCATCATCGTCTTCATCATCATCATCACCACCCATCCATCATCCATCCATCATCCACCCATCATCATCTTATTACTATTGTTCATCATCTTCTTCATCATCGTCTTCATCATCATCACCATCATCACCATCATCATTATCATCCTCATGATCCTCATCATCCTCATCATCCTTATCATCCTCCTCATCCTCATCATCCTCATCATCATCCTTCTCATCCGCCTCATCCTCCTCATCCCCATCATCCTCATCATCTTCATCATCCTCATCATCATCATCATCATCATCATCATCATCCATCATCCATCATCCATCATCCATCATCCATCATCCATCATCCATCATCCATCATCATCTTACAGGTATTATTCTTCATCATGTTCTTCTTCATCATCGTCTTCATCATCATTATCATCATCATCATCATTCAACATCATCTTATTGCTTGTCCTCTTCTTCATCATCATCATCATCATGATCATGATCATCATCATCGTCCATCATCTTATTACTATGTTTCTTCATCATATTATTCTTCATCATCGTCTTCATCATCATCACCACCATCATAATCATCATTGTCATCCATCATCATATCATTTTTATTATTCGTCATCATCATCGTCTTCATCATCGCCTTCTTCTTCTTCTTCATCATCATCATCCAACATCATCATGATCATCATCATCATCAACATCATCACCATCATCTTAGTACTAGTTTTCTTCATCATCTTCTTCTTCATCTTCTTCATCATCTTCTTCATCACCATCATGCATCATCATCATCATCATCAATATCATCATCATGTTGTTCTTTTTACTATGATTATTCATCATCATCATCATCATCATCCATCATCATCATCATCATCATCATCTTATTACTATGCTTCTTCATCATCATCTTCTTCATCTTCTTCATCATCATCATCCATCAGCATCAGCAACATCATTATCATCTTATTATTATTACTATTCTTTTTCTTAATCATCATCTTCTCTATCATCATCATCCATCCATCCATCATCCTCATCATCCCGCCGAGTTCGATCCCTGCTCTGCCGCTGCTCTGCCTGTAGCAGTTCCATGCCGATCTCGCCGTCCAGTGGCCTCCTCGGGGGGTCATATCCTGCACTATTCCATGTATCAATGGCCATGACTCAGGAACCGATTGATTGGAGGTACCTACCATTAATATAAGGCCTATGGGAATATCCTGAAATTCCCATTGAATGTATGAAAATGATCCATTTACTTGGATTCTTTGCCGGTTTACCTATGAAAAATATATGGAAAAATGATCATTTGTTTGCCACTTCGCAAAATGTTCAAATGGTTTCTGAAATGTTATCTTGTTCCGTGTTATTCCTACCCCGTGAAATACGTTTTATTGGGTTTATTGGTGTCACGGTGATTGTGGCTTATAGTAATCCCCTACCACAGGGGTATTTACATGGCTCAAATGGGGACCGCCAACCATGATTGTTTCAATAGCCATGAATGGGTTAGCTCCATTTTAAGAACGGCTCAGATTTTCATATGGATATAGACAGATATTGATGGATTTCGATGAATATAGACGGATGGCTAATGGATTATGGTGCCAACTCTGATATCTGGAAAAAATTGAGATGCTTTGCGGTTTGGGGGTCTTCCACATTAGCGAGGTTTCTGATGGTCTATCAGTCTATCATCTCATTTCAAATGGCCATCTGGTTGGTGGTTGAGCCCTACCCCTCTTTTCAAAATATGAGTTCGTCAATGGGAAGGATTATCTCATAGATGAAATGGAAAGTCATAAAAGCCGTGTTTGAAACCACCGACCAGCCATTCTTATTGGGCTATCCTGAGTATCCTGTATCTGAGTCTTGCGGCCATTTTGGGATGATTTCCCCTATAAAAACCATGATTCCCAGGGCTCGCTCGCAGTGAGGTCGTGATCAAATTTACCCAAATATCAAACACCCCCTGGAACTGGTTGGTCCAAATGGAATGTGATCATCCCCATAAATAAAACCATGGTTTCGGTGGGTTTCTTAAGGGGTGTTGAAAATATTGGAGGGAAGGGAAACTAAAATGAAAGGAAGTCGACTAAGCCATTGTAGAAAGCCACGAAAATATTCCATGTAACCACCATTGTTTTTTTCAGAAGCTCACAATATATTGTCATGATTAAGACCCCATATTATCAACCACCTTATAGTTCTTTAGTTATTGTAAACCAATGATATTCCCATTCTTCCCAGTTTTTCCCTTGAGTCCGATGCCACAAATGACCGGAGTCGAGTCCCTTCGGCCAATGGCGCGGCACCTCGGAAGAGTCCCTTCGGGCGATTGCAACAAGGCGATGTCGTCATCGGAGTCCTGAGAGCCAGGACCCCGAGGAACTGATGGTTAATGATGATGATTGATTGATTAATTAATGGTGATTTAATGGTGATTTAATGGTGCTTAATGATGATTAATGATGTGAATTATAGTATATACTATATCTGGTTGGTGGTGCAATAACCATCTTGAAAAATAGGAGTTCGTCAATGGGAAGGATGACATCCCATATATGAAATGGAAAATAAAAAATGTTCCAAAGCACCAACCAGCTCCAGTAAATTAAGAGTTCGGCCCTGTCATGAGTTCGGGGTTGGAAGAGAAGCCACAAAAAATTGCTGATTTTCAGGGTCGAACTGTTACCAGAGGGTATCTAAAATGATTTAAACGTACTGGAGCATACCCCAAGTCCCAACAACAACAACACCCCGAGTGCTGCTTTCATAAATCATCTTTAGGTGGCAAAATTGGTATGCTCTCGCGGTCTGTGGGAGTTTTCTTACATGGGGGTTTCCATAAATGCGGGTATCCAAAAAAAGGTAGGTTTATTTCCATGGGAAAATCCCATTAAAATGGATGATAACTGGAGGTACCCCAAATTTTAGGAAACCTCCATATAGATCATCTATTCATTACCAATATTATAGTATGGGACAAAATGGGTGTACATTGGAATCTTAGATCACAATTTGGACATGCTGATGTACCAGTAGCGTGACCTATCGTGTGCTGGGAAAAATGGAGGGAAAACATGTTGGTCATGTACATCCATGTACCATCATACATATTCATATATTATTGTATATTGTAACTGACCTGAAAACATCGCTCTTTATAATATTAATAACATCCTAGCCATCATTTGCAGTGACATCGCAAAGAGGTCGTTATAATTCACCCAGATAGATTGTCTTGCAAATGGTACCTCCCCATAGAAATCTCTGCTCGTTCGCCAATCCCGAAAATATACAACAACATGTGGATTTTCGTCAAAAGCCTGGGATCCTACTAGGCACCCTAAGTCATAGTTGTTTTTTTAGCTGGTATAGCTGGATGTTGATTCCTCAAGTCATATGGTAAGGCATCACGGGGTTCCACCTCTACCACCATTCTATAGCTATTGTCATCTCGATGATCATCCCAATAATCATCCTGACAGCCAAATAGTTCTAGATTTTAGAATGGGAATCCCCTATGCTGAAGACCTTGCAGTTTACAACCGTAATCTGTCACCAGTTTATTCATCGTAATATTTGGGATCTCAGGCCGCCCGCAATCTTCACATTTGGCCAATTTTGGCCATTTGGCCTCAGATCTGCCTGTGACATCCTGTGACGCAATCAGTGGGATTCGTGATCTTGTGCCCAAAGACCTACAAAATTAAGCAATTCACAACTGGTTGGTAGTATACCTCCCCCCTCTGAAAAATATGAGTTCGTCAGTTGGGATGATGATTATTCCCAATATGTGGAAAGTCATAAAAGCCATGTTCCAAACCACCAACCAGACAAAAGATTTACCCATAAAGGTCTGCTATGCTTCTTGTTTAAAACCATGTCTTCACCAGCCATATCTTCGAAGCCTGCACCTGCTCGAGTCGTTCAGAAAAAGCCTGGTGCACCGTTCGTCAAAACTTCGTGCAGGACTGGGGGTGATTCGTATGGCAAAAATGCGGCGGTGGGAAATTTCTGGAGAAAATATGGGAGGAATCATCGGAACAGTGGTTTTTCTTTGGGGGTGGTGTTGGACTAGGGTTACACTCTGGCAAACATACAAAAAAACTATGGAAAATCACCATTTTGTTCATGGGTAAAGCAACGATTTCGACGGGGCCATGGCTTCAATAGCTCCACGAGTTGGTCGAGTTGATGCCAAAAAACTCTGGTGAAATATTCCAGAAACAGCCCACTTGTACATGGTTTAATAGAAGAATTGTACATACTTGGGACATGAAAAATATTGGGATGGGATTATGACTATAACTGAAACTGCAAGTCGTTGTGAATTCCATAATTGACGAAAGCTGGTTGATGAACCAAGGTGGTACCCCCACAAGCAAAGAAAGAAGTGAATGTTGAAAAATGTATAAAAATGTTGAAAATAACAACCCCCATATTATCTGCCTGAATTATAACATACACTGCACTAACGTGAAAATACCTGAAACTTACGGCCAGCGAACTGGGGATGTTTCCGCGAATCCATAAAAACCATCACTCCAGTGACGTCACGTCATGAGGTCATTGCAATTCATCCAGATCTTGTAGCTATTATATTAAAAATCCCTAAAACCATTGTTAAGTATTATTAAGCAGTATTAACCATTGATAAACAGTAATTTTAAAATTTAAAACCATTAATCTAGATAACAATTATAACAATTAATCATTATATAATAGTCATTATGATTCATCCAAATATCATGTATGTATATATACATATATATAAACCAGATTCGGGTTTGGCAATCCTCGCGAGCTCACGAGCTCGCCGGATGATACTGTCGAAGTCCTGTCACTAAGTCGAGCTACTCCAGTGGATCGAAATGAGAAGATCACAACCGGTCCCTGTGCAAAATTTGGAATTTGAATTATCATCTGGTAATCTAATATAGCCATGGAAAATAACCATTTTTAATAGGTAAACCATCTATAAACCATCTATTTCTATGGGATTTACCATCTGGTTATTTAACATAGCGAACTGGAAAATCCCAGCCATAAATGGAGGTTTCGTTCGCTGGGAAAATCATCTATCTCTATGGGCCATCTATACCATGGCTATGTTAAATAACCAGAGGGTAGCCAGAAAAAAAAAAAGGTTCACGCCATTCAATGAATTGTACTGAAACAAGTTGCATTGACCATGATCTTGTTGCAATAAATCCCAAGCCTCATTTGCTGTGTCATTCAATTATAAACTGCTTGCCCCAAGGACTACTCCAGCATGGTGTGTTTTCGCAACTGATACATCCACCATAAAGCCAAATAAACCCAACTCATGAACCAAGTCAGCTGTATAGCTACGGAATGGGGGAGCCTAGCTATGTTTGTTGGTTTATACTCTCCAGATCCCTGAGATGGACGTTGAAAATTGAGAAAATGTGCGCCCGTACTATGGTGGTTTCAGCGTTCACTTTGACCTCCACGTCTATCTCGGAAGGGAGTGTAGTTATTTGAATAGCATACACCATTGTTATTATAATCCCTTCCCCCGTTCATATTTTCGACACCCCCGTTCAACGAAACCTTGGTAAAAAGTCCTGAATTTCATGGAATTTCCACATTCCATTGGGACCATAGAAATGGGGTGTTTAATAATTATTAGGATGGGGCCCCCCAGTGATGTGAACGTTGGTTTAAAAACCCCATTGACTATAATTATCTAAAGTTATATCTACCATAAACCATAGATTTCAGCCACTTAGAAACTTAGATGGGATTAGTTATGTTATGTTCACCAACTTTGTGATTCCGAACTGGCGCCTTTAACAAACCATGCCTAACCAGTTTAACCAGTTCGGGCGGAGGCCGAGATCATCAAAATCTGTTATTTTCCACAGCTATGGCTAAATCACAAGAGGGTAGCTATGCAAATGTCATATTATAGATATCTACCTATTATAGATACCCTCTGGTAAACTAACATAGCTATTGAAAATGGTGATTTTCAATAGTTATGTTAGTTTACCAGAGGGTATCTATAATGTTATAGATGATATAGATACGTATATTTGCCGTACCTATAATGTTATAGATGAGGTCAAATTTATAGATATCTACCTATTGTTATTTTATTATTGCAAATGTGATGTTCGCAAAATGTTGGTTGACTGGAGAGTATCAATAAACAATCCCAGCAAAACCTGGTTTGGTACTGAATCTCTTCATTTGAAAACTCCAGATGGTAGGGTTATTGAGATGATATGAGTTCTCATCGGGTTGGTGCGTCCATCCTCCTACATATATACATCATATAAAACTATATAGCAGAACTGGTTGGTGGTATACCTACCCCTCTGAAAAATATGAGTTCGTCAGTTGGGATTATTATGCCCAATATATGGAAAAATAAAATTCATGTTCCAAACCACCAACCAGAGAAAGTTGGTGATACCCTCTGGTAATGACCAACAGTTTGCTATTGAAAAAATGGCCCGTTTCTAGATGACTTACCGTTCTTGAAGATGGTGATTGTTCATAGCTTTTTATATGTTTACCAGAGGCTAATCATCCCCAAAAATGGTGGAACAACCAGAAGCGATCCAAATGGATAAGACGAATTGGGATCATCATCTCAGGCCTGAAAATTCCAAGAAATAGTTGATTGTTTTGATCCGTGAAATGCTAGTCATAGATATTAATCTATACAACCATTAAATCTTCAACAATCTTCAACATTATAGTAATCTAATATTATATAACTATCTAAAGTGAATCCAAAATATAGTCATACGTTTTATCCAATCAAACATCGTCTACACGTATCATCAGTGCCTCCACATGGCCCCCGGTTAACGGCCACAAAAATCGCACCTCTACTGCTGCAACCTGCGACAAACTGGGACCCCTCTGGTTCGATCGTCCCCTGGGAACTCTTGCTGGTTGGTGGTATAGCTACCCCTCTGAAAAATATGAGCTTGGAAAGTCATAAAATTCAGGTTCCAATATATGGAAAGTCATAAACTTCCATGGTTCCAAACCACCAACCAGCTTGGGTTTAGTAGATACGCAACATCAAAGGCGTTTATAAACCAACTTACCTAGGGGGCCCCAGGGTCCCACATTCGTGGTGATTGAAATCACCAGAGAACTCGCGTTCCGCGGGACTTACTCATCAAGCGCGGGTCGCGCAGCCAAAGTGACTTATGCCATGTATATTTGTAGGTTGTAGGTGCATCCAAAACTGATTGATATCTGATAGCAATTGGATGAATACAAATGATGGATATCCATCACTGATCGATGTCAATATCCAACATAAAAAGAATTCCGAAATTGTGGAATATCAGTTTTCCAATTGGTTTCCAATTTTCCAATTGTTACTGATGAATATCCAACATGTCAATATCTTCCAATTTTCCCACTGGTTTCCACAAAGAGACGCCGAAATTCCCCACCTCAGCAGATAAGGCGGCAATTGCAAGATGGACAGCGAAGGCCGGCATCAGAAGCTTTTCAAATACGAAAGTTCCACTGGCAGAGTTTTGGCTTATGAAATATTCCTTGATGACAACAACAATATGGGTGATATCACCAATTTTTTGGCGATCTCCCTATTTCTTCTGGTGAAATCATGTGAAATCATGTGAAATCCTATGTTTTTGGGGGCGAAATCACAACTGATCCCGCTGGTTACATCCTCTTTTTCGAAACGCTGATCCCGCTGTTTGTTTCCACTTCTGATTCTTTGATTTCTCGGTTCGGTCGCCTAGAGCCAGGCCTGCAGGTAAAGGAACCAACTGGAATCTACGCTGGAGATTGAAAATGTCCCACTTCTATCAGTTTGTAGATGAATCTCCCAAGCGCAGCAGCCATTTCCATTGCCAGCTAACGCAAGAAAACTGATTGGGAGATTCCAGGCTGCGATTTTAAAAAAATATAATGGCATGGTCACCCGATGCTCCCTGAAACTTGTCAACGCAGCTGGTACACGGCGTCTTCTGTGCTCTACGTAACATCCAGTCTGGGTGTCTGGGTTAACCCACCAGTTGCTCTCGTCGGCTGAAGTGGCTCGGATCTACAAAAAGGTATATGATCTGCCCCAATCTTCGATGTCATACATGTGTGTCTATAGGTAGAGAAACATCCCCGGTGTAGCTCCATCTGCAAAGCGTGATGTTTTTTTTTCAACTGTCGCTTTGCCATGTTTTTGTTAGGCAAATTCCTCCCAGAGTCTCTCAATAGCGATCAGGAGAATTGCACCCGCCACGATGTACAACGCAAACTTGTCGGAATCATCTCGGATCCTCGGTCGACATCCGAGGCCTGATCCCCCAGGTTCCAACTTGCTGATGGGGCATGGGCAATGCACTTAAATAACCATTATTGATCTTGCCACTTCCCAGATACACTTCCCATTGAAGATTCAGAGATCCCAAAATCTGAAGTACTCTTCTGGTTGGTGACATCCATAGGATCTCCATAGGATCGGCATCCAAAAAAACCTTCCAAGTACCATGCCCATTCTGCAAAACGAACCAGCTACGGTACGTGGTCACGTGCAAAAGTGTGTCTACCTACAAGAAAACGCATACATATACGCTGTAAAGAAAAGCCAAATAATCATCATAATCATGATGAAAAACATGATTTTAACTATTGTAAACATCGACATGTAATGCTCCCTGTAGTAAGTATACCCCAAAATGATGATATATGCCATTGGGTTTACCACAATACATCTATGATCAATCATCATCCATTTGAACGTAGAATCCATAGTCATGGCCGATGGCCAATTGTGTAACATGGCCTGCCTGAGTCCCTAAACTGTGTTCTTTAGCCTATAGCCCTACAATGTACAGTACATGACATGGTACAGTATGGTTGAGAGTTCCAATTTTAAACTACATATAGACACCATAAAACGGTATTTATGATATCTATACCTATACATACATGTCGTTATATCTGTAGATAATTGATACCTATGTATGTATGTGTGTACGTACGTACGTACGTACGTGGGTGTGTGTCTGTATGTATGTATGTATGTATGTATGTACGTACGTACGTATGTATGTATGTATGTATGTGGGTACGTACGTACGTACGTACGTGGGTGTGTGTGTCTGTATGTCTGTATGTCTGTATGTCTGTATGTCTGTATGTCTGTATGTCTGTATGTCTGTATGTCTGTATGTCTGTATGTCTGTATGTCTGTATGTCTGTATGTCTGTATGTC
>Ga0126342_10008081_pt1 | contig 18814 bp, 12 predicted proteins | sample Cyp1metagenome_FD_92528 | JGI IMG/M metagenome (GOLD analysis project Ga0126342, IMG submission 92528) | Coral microbial communities from Lord Howe Island, Old Settlement Bay, Australia - Cyphastrea 1 metagenome | ecosystem: Host-associated > Invertebrates > Cnidaria > Coral ...
AGAAGAAATCGAAAATCACTCCAGTATACTTATTTTAAAAAGCACGCTATTTACTCAGTCTTCAAAACAAGAAAGAGAAAAACGTCGGTTTTGGGGGGGGGGGCTAGCATATATATATATATAAATAACAAATATATATATATATATTCATTTGCATCCCCAAAAAGTGGGATTAACCCATTAACATAGGAATTCAAGTAAGCATCGCTTGGGGTCTATAGTTGGTCTCTTATGGGGCCCTAAATCTTGGTACAACCCGAAATCATCATTGCCAGGTTGCTATGGATGTGGGGCTTTTTATGGGGGGATGGGATCTATTCCAAGCGTCTGGATAGCAACACTTCTGTGCCCCCAGCGTTGTCGTTGCGACTGTCGTTGCACTTGTCGTCACCGGCGTCGCGGTCGTCACCAGCGCTGTGGTGCGTGCGGTTGGCGCTGTGGTGCCGGCACAGAATTCTCCACCACAATTTCCTGAGGCGAAACTGCTTGGTGATTGCAGCAGGGGCACTATGGAGCCCAGCGGCGAAGGCACATCTTGATAAACGAGGACCACACTCATACGTATATTATATACATTATACATGTATACAATTGTGTATATTTATATATATATAGATTCCACTATTCATTGGAATATATAGATATACACAGTTTCTTTAACGAGGAATCATCGATGCATATTCATGAGATTGACTCTCAGGGCTGATGGTAGAGAATTCTCAAGTTTTTGTTGTAACATAATGATTGCTTCAATCCCAAGTTTCCAATCTTTTTGACCCATCAACGCGGTGTGGCCTAGCTGAGTCTTCACTCCGTTTCACATGCAGCAAAAAAAAATGGCAGTAACAACCAGACGTTGAACTACGACATACTATGACAATTATGAAAAGACCTAAGTTTGGAATCAACCAATTACAGATTTTACATTATTTTACTCAACTATCCAAGGTTAATTCATGTTTGGCTTTCCCAAACAGCATGCCCATGCCACCTTCCTTTCTGTTCCAAGTATCGACAGTTGTCGGCCGATTGAGTGCAGTAAGGACTGTCCTCTTCAGTGTTACCTGCGGTCGGATCACGATTCAACCAAGAAGGTGAGAGTTATGACTGACCAGCCTCAGCAATGATACCTACCCCTCTGAAAAATATGAGTTCGTCAGTTGGGAGTATTATTCTCAATATATGGAAAAAATTGGAAAACTGTAAAATGTTCCAAACCACCAACCAGGTAACTATTACAAATTATTTGAAAATCAGCCAGCTAAATCCTACACATTGGTGTAGTGAGAACTGGCATGTGGTACTATCATCCATGAAAAGAACGGGCTTCAACAATCAAACATAGCTCCTGAAGAACTTATATCCCTTTCAACCATCAAATTTGCTTGTTTAATGCGAAAACAACCAAATCCTGGAGCGAACTGGGAACATGGGAATGTACTGGAAAAAAACCAAGTCACCAAGTGGATGAGCATTTTGCTGACAAATCTTGTTTTCTAGATGTAAATGATACCCCCTTTTATGAAACTTTCGAGTTTTATCTGGGCGCTGGGGTGATATCTTCCCCAGACTGTAACTCAAACCAACCCTGCAGAACATCGATACCGGGGGGATGGGATTTACACACACAATGGGGAAAAAAGGGTCTTCCCAACAATGACTAATCCAACCATAAACAGTTATGACTTTTTCTACAATCCAATGGCTTCCTCGTTTGCCACGTTTTTTTGCTTGAAAACATCATGGTGGATTAGGCTTGCTGGGCATTAAAACTGCCAGAGATGCGACAAAAACATTGGGTTGGTCTTTTGGTATGTAGCGGTTTCCTGTATGTTTATGTCTTCGCCCAACAAATGGTGGCAGCCACTTGGGGGTTTTGTGGAGGAATCATCCAAGATATTGCTCATTGTTCATGTGAAATTCCCGTATTGGGTAGCAGTTTGAGAAACACCCACATTCAGGATGGTTGCTTCTATCATTGCCAATCATAGATACCCTGCCAAGAACGAAATTCTTAGCTGGTGAACGTAGATAATCCCATACCAAAAGACTAGTTAGGACTAGTTTCTACCCATCTAAGATTGACCTAGTATCAGTAATTTAGTAGATATTCCAGCCAAAGATGAACGGATTACCCTCTGGTAAACTAACATAGCTATTGAAAATGGCCATAGAAATAGTGGATTTTCCCATTAAAAATGGTGATTTTCCATAGCTTTTTGTATGTTTACCAGAGGGTAAACGAATCATCCAGTTGGTTGACCCAGCAACACTGTTGGCTCCGAAATGGCTCGGCATGGCTCGGCTGATCTGTTGACTTTTCGCTTCAAAAATACCAAGAGATGAGGGGACTCCAAATCATCCAAATGGGGATGGGTCAAAACCTTGTACCCCTGGTGAACATCAAAATAGCTGGTAAATGGATGTTCATCCCACTAAAAATGTATCTATAGGTATTGACCCATACCCATGTGGAAACTAATGATCCAATGGTGAAAGGTGGTAGCCGCGGTAGCCCGTAGACCCAAAAAATACCACGAGATTCCCATTTTATCACCTGGGTTCCCCAAAAACCACAGGTTTCAATACTAATTCGTGGGCATGACTTGGATTAAGTGTGGGTAGCCCTATGACTTCGGAAACCTCCATAGATTTTTTGGGACTTAGATCATAACCTCGAATGGATTGATTTACGGTAAAATCTTAACTGGAAACTATAGAATTTTCAGATTATTATTGGGTTTTTCCTGTAAAAATTCCCAACCAATCCATTGACTATTATTAACTATTAACCACTATGAACCATTCTTAGCCACTTTTAACTGGTTGGTGGTTTTAACCCCTCTGAAAAATATGAGTTCGTCAGTTGGGATGATGAAATTCCCAACTGAATGGAAAGTCATCAAATTCATGTTCCAGTCACCACCAACCGGTTAATCATTGTTACCCTCTGGCAAACTAACATAGCTATTGAAAATTGCAATAGAAATAGTGGATTTACCCATTAAACATGGTGATTTTCCATAGCTATGTTAGTTTACCAGAGGGTAACCATTCTCAACCACCAACCAGTTACCACTTCGAACCTCAGAACCCTCGAGCTCCAGGGTACAGCTCTGCGCATCGCCGCAGTTGGGATAGCAACACGTTGGTTCTTCGGTCGGTGAAGTCGTGCTGGGCGCTTCGGTGGTCGTGCTGGGCGTCGGTGAAGTCGTGCTGGGCGCACCAGGCACCTTGGAAGCTTCGCTCTGGGGGTTTCCATCCGTCGTATTTCATGACCAGCTATTTTTTGGGGGGGAATTTGAGCTACCCGACCTGATAAACGTTTACAGTTTGCTATTGAAAATTGCCATTTATATATAGTTGATTTACCCATACATGGGAATTTAGGCCTAATACTGGTTGGTGGTATACCTACCCCTCTGAAAAATGATGGAGTTCGTCAGTTGGGATGATGAAATTCCCAACTGAATGGACAAAAAAAAATGTTACAAATTATCCAGAACAATGGGGTTTCATGACTCACATTTGTAAAATCATGGCATACAATGGGATTATCCAATATGAATGGAATATCAATGGACCTATAGTGGGATGTGATTGAGATAGATTGGGAACATGGAATCATTGACTCACCATGGAATAATACCATTGTACGGGAAAATGATGATTCTATGGAAGCACTCCAATATTGAGCAAACTAGGAAAAACCATGGGAACTGAAACTAGGGACTCGGGGATGATATCATCAATGATACAGTGGGGACCAGCGAAATGTGAGCACAATTAGGATGTAATGGGAATATTGTGGGCATACAATGGGAGTATAATTGGGATACCCTCTGGTAATTTAACATAACTATGGAAAATCACCATTTTTCATGGGAAAATCCACTATAAATGGCCATTTTCAATAGCTATGTTAAATTACCAGAGGGTAAGTTCAGTATACTAGCCGCTTCTAGCCCAGTCCTTTTGGAACCCTTCTTGTCTCACTTGTAACCAAGGAAACATAACCAGCAACTGGGATGAGCCACCAAGTATCAACAATGGGATGACATCAAGAATTACCCAGAAATACCGATCACGGGATCACTCGACATCCAAAGAGGGAGAATTCACCAGTCATAGATATCTAGCAAACCATCTATGAATCTCTTACCCCTCTATGGTTTTGGGGCCATAGAAGACCATCAGGGCTTTGAAGATCGCTGAAACCTGGAGAGATGTTTCCTTTTTCAGCAGCCTGAAATTGTTGGGCAATTTCAAGATAGTTACCTGTATCCTTAATTTCTCAGTGGAACATGGCAAAAATCATTCTTTAGACATGGCAAAAAAAATCAAAAAAAATATCCAATGGAACTATGACTTGGGATTCACTTTGTTTTTGGATATTTGTTTTTGGATATACCAGCATTGTCGCGGCTCCTTTTGTGATCCTCGTCTACTGGTTGAGGACCGGCTACTTCCATCATCCAACCATAGAGATCAGCTGGTCCTATTGACCAGCATCAAAATCCATCCCAAATTCACGAAAAAAAAATGTTCACATCCACTAAACATTGATTTTTAGTGAACAGTTTGATGATCATTGGTTCAATCTACTGGTTCGAAACTAAGAATCTGTTCAAAACGCATTGACTGCTTCGTTTTAACCCCTCTGAACAACATGTCAATATGAATCATTGAGGATTACTGTCCCATGTTGGTCTGAAAATCAAAAACAATTGAAACCACCAACCAGATTGAACATCCAGCGAACACCATGAAAAACCCCACATTAAACCAGGTTAAACACCATGAATACCACATGAAAGCCCTGAAATCAACCAATGTTTTTGATGTTTTTCCACCTTCCCAACCACCCAGCACTTCCGCAGCACTTCCGCAGCACTTCCGCGCCTGCCCGCAATGGTCACCGCACTTCCAGGGGAAGCGTTGCTTCAGCTTAGGCAGCATCACTGGAGACAGGTGCTGCGCAAAGTGAAGGTGCCCCTCCCTGAGCGCTGCTGAGCGCTGCTGATGGATCGTGCGGAACTTGAAACTAGTCCTGTAGGGTTTTACCAGCATGTATATCATGTATGAATAGATATCTTAATGGCAATAAACATGGTATATACATGTATATATATATACATAGATAATAACATGGATTTACCCCAAAAAGGGGAATATCTCTATGTAATTCTTATAATCTGGCAACAAGCTGGAGTTCTTTTTTCAATTTTTGTTCGCATGATATTCCCATCATATTGCCATTCATATGGTGAACCCCCCCATGCTTCATGCAATAAAATCATTCTTGTTGGCTGATACCCTCTGGTAATTTAACATACATAGAAACATGTCACAACCAAAACTGGGTTAATCATGATTAATAGTGATTGATAGTGATTTATAATTATTGATAGTGACTATTCAGGATATACCTTCTGGTAATTTAACATAAATAGCTATAGATGGCTATAGAGAATGGCCCAGTTCTAAATTATTTACCTTTTAAACAAGGATGATTGTAGCTATGTTAAATTACCAAAGGGTAATCATTCTGCTTAGAAAAACTGATTTATTTAGGTTATCTCGTCTAGACATGGATGATAACTATGGTGATTGAATCTCATTAACCTCTTACTGAGTGGGATGATCCTGGATATTGTTGGTTGATATAACCCGGTCTACTTCCCTATAAAATCAATTACTCTCTGGTAAACTAACATAACTATGGAAAATCACCATTTTTAATGGGAAAATCCACTATTTCGATGGCCATTTTCAATAGCAAACTGTTTGTTTACCAGAGGGTAGACTCCATGAAATCCCCTTTTAGTTCATATTTTAACCACCACTGCTCCAGATCGGAGCCAGGTACTGGGTTGGATGAAAGGTGTCCACGTAGTCCTTCTGGCAGTCCAGCCAGGGATGAGTTGCGGAGCCTGTGGAAATCACTTCCACATCAGGACCGGCCGCAGCCACCTGAGATCGACAGGGGCAACGGGGAAAAAACAATCGGTGATAAAGAATGGGAATATCGAAGGGATGTTTTATGAGAATTATTGGGGATCCGTTTGTCGATGTTTTTTTCTCACTGTATGAATCAATCATCCTCATTCATCCACATTAGTCGATATTGGGCATTGCCAAAACTGGGATACAAACTACCCTCTGGTAAACAGCCACATAACTATGGAAAATCACCATTTTTAATGGGAAAATCCACTATTTCTATGGCCGTTTTCAATAGCTATTTTGACATAACCAGAGGGTATCAGCCAACATGGAGAAAAAACAAAAAAGGGGATGCTTGTGGGACGGTGATGGGGGATTCAGTTTTTTTTTTTCTGAGATGTTTGCTGACTTTTTAGATGGTTTGCTGGTGGAATTTATTGTGGAAATCATGAAAGGGAATTATTGTGGAAAGGGATTGTCATGGGATTATCGAGATTTTTCTGGGTTTCACATGAAGGAATTGCGGGAACTGGATGGAATGGGTTGGTTTTTCTTCAAGATGTTGGCAATATACAATCCTCATTTGACCTGGATTTTTAGCTTTATGGTGAGGTTCCCGAGTGAGGTCGTTGTCATCCCCAATTTCGATTGCTTTGGTCCCCACATTCTTACTGTAATCGCAAATGCTTGGAAATCAAAAACCAATGTTTGGTCAAGCCGGAAGCAATCGTTTCCCGTCCCAATCTATTTTTGAAAGATTTTAAAATCACTACCCTCTGGTAAACTAACATAGCTATTGAAAATCACCATTTTTTATGGGAAAATCCACTATTTATGGTAATTTTCAATAGCTATGTTAAATTACCAGAGGGTAAACCCCAGCTTTCAAAATTCACATTTCCATGGCAGCATCCCAAGGACTTTCAAGGCACGGCTTTGGTGATTCCATCAATCATCTTTTGCCACTTCGCTTCCAGCTGGCAGCTCTGCGCCAGCGGAACGATACCTCAGAAAGAAAGCACCGGATTTTCCAGTTCCAATGGGGACCCAAATTCTAGAAATGGCCAATCTTGGAGACCCCAACCAATGATGAAAGAATAGCTGAATAGCTTAGGTTAATATATCATATTATATCCCCATATTTTATAGCATATTATTATGGTGAGTAGTAACGATTGGCTGGTTTGGCTAATATCTTCCGATTCTACAGGACAAAAATGGACAAAATTAGTGTTAGTACTAAAGTTTCCAAGGACCAACATGCCAACATGGCTTATGGTGATCTAAGTCACCATAGTAAAGCTGGTTTAGTGAATCTTAAATAGAGGTGATTGCGTAATAAGAGATCTTAAGCAACAAAAATTAGGTGGTGAAAGCCATAGCTGATGGTGGAACCCTCAACCCCAAACAAACCAATGGGGGCAACACCCATTGGTTTCGTCGATCAGGACGCACAGAAACCCGTGAATAATATCTAGATAAATTATCATAATTCTCCAACCGGAAACAAGGTCGTTATAACTTATCCAGATCATTTTAAATAGGTATATTCACCAAGAACAAACTTTGATAGCTACCAAACATCATATCCATGCCCCCAATGATCACAGGCAGGCCTGGCCTTCACAAACCATCCTGAGCCAATGATGCCACAATTTCTATCCCTTATGTCCTTTCATTCAGCGGTAGTTCCTGCTTCCCCAAAGCATCATTTATGGCAAAAATTGAGACCTCGATACTGCTCCCCGGAAACGATCCCATCTTTAGCAAAATCAGGCCTTATCATCTCAAGTTCCCATTTAGGATTGTCTGAAAATAGGGGATGCCCCCAGTTATCATCCATTTTTGATGGGGATTTTCCCATGGATTTTCCATCCCTTTTGGGGTACCCCCACGACTTGGCAAACTGACGCCAAGATGCAAAAGATAAGGGCACCAGGGTACTTGCTGCGAACAATCTGGATCAGTTCAAGATAGGCCTTGCAGATTTCAAGTCTCCATTTGAGCAAAATCATCAAATTATTGCATTCCTTGGCCAACTAATCTCCCAGTATACATATCCCAATATATTGTTCCCCTTTATATCCAAAGTGTATACCCTCTTGAAGTTCCAACCTTCTTGCTTTCCTTCTTGGCTTAGCACTTCCAGCTATAAGTGGATATTTTTCTCCATATTTGTACAGGATGGGGCCCCCGTTCGATAGCGTTCAGTTGCCGAACATAAGTGGTTTAACTATGGTTTATGGTAGATATAACGAACTAGTATTCATGGGCTTTATAAACCAACATTCACATCCTGTAGGGGTGAACAAAAACAACCTATGGAATTCTGGAAGGTTATTACCATCCCATGGTTATACCCGTGTATCACCTCTGACCTGCACTCCCAAGTACAGGTAATATCGTTCATTGACTATCATAATATACTCATTATTTATATGTAATTATCACATATATCTATATATCGTTTATTCATATGGTATGTATGTATATATATATATATGTATGTGTATATGTATATATGTATATATATATATATGTATATATATGTATATATATGTATATATATATGTATATATATATATATGTATATATATATATATATGTATATATATGTATATATACATATATATACATATGTGTACATATGGTGTATGTATATATATATATGATATAATCTTCAGATGTCCAAGTGGTCCCGGCCTTTTCGAAGTCTGCTTCCGTGGGGTCCACGAAGACAAAGTCGTTGGTGCCGAGGTTCAGAACCACCACGTCCGCCTGCCTCGGACTTCGGGTGAAACTGGTGAAGTGAGGCAACTATGAGACATGGTGAGACATGGTCAATCTTTGGTTAAAATGACATATTTTGTTAGTGGTGAGACAGGGATGTCAACCATTTAATGGTGAGACTATGACTACAAAATGGTCATGGTATCATGGTCATCTTTCATCTTTTATATCTGTTGCTGTTTTTTTTGGTTAATATTACAGTTTTGTTACCAGGTTTCATTATTTTATGTTTCCATTTATTTTTGCACAAAACTCCACCGTGACATTTGAACATTGGCCATCCAGTTGGGGATGGATCCCCGTTTGGGGATGGATTCCCGCAAGACGATGCTGCCAGCAGGTTATAACGGTTGCTTAAAAAAACACATCTATGGATATATCTACCATAAAGAACCATAAACTATATAGTTAATCAGAGTTGATCTATTTAGAAGTTCCATTCAATTCCCATGTTTTTAATAGGTAGCCCCCCATCTTACCTTCCGCCCTTGAGGTCACCGCCACTCGTCAAAGTCCCATAGCCTTTGACAGGGCTGATACATGGTCAGTTCTGAACCTCAGCAGAAGCATTCATGGGAATATCACCTGCTTGGTGGTTATTATATGGTTATTATATGGTTATCATATGGTTATTATTAATGGTTAATGATGGTGAATCATAACCTGCTTGGTGGTATACCCACCCCTCTGAAAAATCATGGAGTGAAAGTCAGTTGGGATTACTATGAAATTCCCAACTGTTTCTGGTTCCAGTCATTCAAAATTCCATGGTTCCAGTCAGCACCAACCAGTAACGTATAGATCCAAGTAGCTTCTCAGGAAGTACCTGTGGATCTTCGTTTGTTTTTTTTGTCCCCTGGAAGTATCTGGATCTACAGGGATATGCCACATATTTTTGGATGACTATCGCACATTTGCCCAGGAAGATACATTAAAAATGGACCATGTTGTGCACCTGGAGCAATTACGTTGCCTCGCCTGAAATCGCGACTACAGCGAGAAGCTGATGGTTTCACATGGAAGTTACCAAAACTGCAATTTTGATTGGACACATGTCCAGTTTTTCGTATATTGGTTTCTATGGATATATATTCATGGTTTGAATCCTCCGGAATTGGAGATGAGATACTCCATTTTCAGACCCAGCTGCACAACAAGTTTTGCTGATTATTAGGATGAAGTAATATGGCATCATGATGGGCTAAAGGGCTACCACATACTCAACAGTTGACGTGCCAATGGTTCCCTCTGGTAATCTAACATAGGGACAACCAGCACTTAAAATCACGGTAAATCATGGTAAATCATCGACAAAGTCTACATACGGGCTTTTAAAACTTTCCTATAGCAGCATAGCTAAATCATCTACAAATGGTCCATATGATCTATAATAGCCATATACCAGAATAGCTTTTGTGATATATTTTAGTTTATTATCTGTTAATTGTATGTTATTTACATTTTGATTATCTTGCATTTTTTTCCATACCATCCTGATACTAGATGACCAAAGGCTAAGTTTTGAGCTTTTTGTATCTGGGTGGTCCTCCGTTGTCCGAGGTGCACAGAAATTGATCCTTCATCGCCTTGAAACTCATTCCATAGCTGTTGTGAGGGAGAACAGCAATGCCTCATGCGCAAGCGCCACGTCAACCAATGTCAGGTGAAGATAGGTGAATTTTGCTGCAGTAAACGCATGGTTATCACGGTTCATTAACCATGGTTTTTTGGCACATTGTGGAAGAACGTAAGTCGATATGATGTGGATCTCAGGTACATTCAGTGGGGCCCCCGTTGTTCCGATAGCGTTCAGTTGGTGCGTTTATAACTCCAATTTCACTATGGTTTATCTATGGTTTATAGATGTTTATAGGTGATGATATATCTATAATAGTTTATATCCATAAATATCCATATATCTCCAATAACTATGGTTTATGGTACCTATAACGAACTAGTATTCATGGGGTTTATAAACCATCGTTCACATCACGTTTGGGGGCCCCACATTGTAGTGTAAATTGACGCCATGACCACAATAAACACTGGCGTGACCTTCGCCCTTCAGGATGCCCAAAGTTCGCCATGGCGTCTCTACCAGGCATCAGGGATACCCTGTGATTCTGAGGGTATACCCTCTAGTAATTTAACATAGCTATGGAAAATCACCATGATTAATGGGAAAATCCACTTTAAATGGTCATTTTCAATAGCTATGTTAAATTACCAGAGGGTATGACTATCCCCTAAGATTGATATGCCCCATGTAACATCAGTGCGACCACGAAATCCAAACTGCCTGGGTTCCGCCAAAAAAGCCTTGCTAACTTAGGGTGCAACTCTGGCCACACCAAGGTGGTCAAAGATCACCGAAGATATGAATTTCAATGGACAAAGATTAGAAGACCAATCTCCAACCAAACGTGGTTGACGTGGCGTGATCCATCCACCATTAACCGATGATTTTCCCAGCTACCTCCATGCAAATAAGTCCATGATCCCATCAATATGCCATGAACAAATATCCCACTTATTCTGCCATTATCATATCCCATTATTAGGTACATCTTCAAAACATGTTCACTTTTTGAATCACCATTCTTCTATTTTATGGGGCGTTATTTACCAATGAACCTCCATAGTTGATGGTGAAATCCCATTAAGATCCCATTAAATTCTCCATGTTCACACGGCTGTGTTTGAAAATGTTGAGAGCTATGAGGTTCCGGTTCGCGTGAAATGGATTTTGGGAGCTTTTTGCAAAACATGCTACATTTATTAGTATGTATATATATATATATAATGTATATATATAATGTATATATATATAATGTATATATATATAATGTATATATATATATAATGTATATATATATAATGTATATATATATATAATGTATATATATATATATGTATACATATACGTATATATATATATGTATTTAAGTATATATATATGTATTTAAGTATATATATAATATGTATTCTTGTATATGTATAATCTATATCATGGCTTCTGCTCATCCGACCATCATTAGGAATTCCTCATAATGGGTATATTACAGTACCCCCTACTGACCACCCACTAATATCGGCAATTTACTTCAGTTTTGACCATGGCACACATGTTGATTATGTTAATCAGATTCTGTTCTCACGATTTATCTGATTTATCTCCATTTTATCCAAGTGAATTTTGGTGTGTAGCCCCAATAACAACATCCCAATAAACATCCCAGTCACGCCATGAAAGCGCATCAAATAGGATGGATCATCCGAACATATCCCACAGAAGGATGGGAATGCCTTCCTCATTGTTGTTCATCTCCACTGTTAACAACTCAAAAACAATACCATTTATAAGTGGCTTAAATCAAGTGGTTAGATCTCCATTTTCTCCATTTTTGGATTTAAATACCCACTTCTGTTTTTTTTTTTTTTTTTCAATTCAGAAATTCATGTCATTTTTGCCGATGACATTTCCCGTTTGACGTGGCATATGGTTAATCATCTATCATAGATGAACATGGCTTTGCCTCAAAATCTACTGTTTCATCATCATTTTTCCCAAACTTGCAATTTCTTTATGGTATAATGTGGAAACAACAATAATAAACCACCCATGTGGGAATGGTTCAAGTCCCACCTATAAAAATGGTGATGACTGGGGGATGGTTTATGATTGTTTTACCAACGCTATACCATTTTGTTTACCACAAACCCGAGATATTCACAGCACCCAGCTACTGGATTGCGCAACCGTGCGCCAGTTGCGCGTTCCCCAAGCGTTCGCCTCGAGAGCATACTGGGAATGTACTGTGTGTGGGAATCAACTTGGCACTCAGATATAACAGTGATTTATCCCTGAAGTAGGATTTACCTTTTCTATCTTTTTGGCTATGGATACAATACCTATAGATATATATATATATATACATATGTATATATATATATATATACATATGTATATATATATATATATAGATACAATGTGTGAATGGGGATGAACATCCATAAATCCCAGCTATTTTTTGAAGTGAACTACAGTGGTACAGGGTTTTGACCCATCCCCATATAATCCCATCCCGCAAACATTTCATATTGTTTGATATCTCATTGGGATAACATGGGATGACTATATACTATATATTGAACAAACAATGGTGGAAAATGAACATATATCTATCATTGTTATAGGGATATACAATGGTATAATGTTATATAACTATTATAGAACAATATCAAGTATCATTGTTTATCTTATATGGTATATCAGTGTTATATACCATTTATAATACCATTTATAATGTTTAGGGATATACATATCTCAAAGTACCTAATATTGAAGATCCAGAAACCATGGGGGATGTAGGGGGATGAAACCACATCATTGGGACCTTTTTTTCATGGGGCGATGGGATTAGTGTGTGATTAAAAAGATGTGAACACTATATGATGTAATATCCCATATATCATTACTATAATGTAAAATCCCATATTACTAATATCCCATATTAGTGTGAATCCCATATACGATGTATATATAATATGGGATATAGCTTGTATAAAACTCACCAACAACATGATGTTTGGGATTGCTTGTTCCTCAAAAATGTGAATACACCTCATTTTGGATGGCAATGGCAATTTTCATGGCCATGATGTTTTTTTTTTTGCACTCGAAAGTTGGCGAAAGTAACTTCCGGGGGTGCCAGCAGGTAAACCACTTGCAGAATGAATTGGTCTGGTGGATTAACAAGTATATTAAGAGTAAATTGTATATTACTTGCCCATTAATACATTATGCAACACATACTGTAAATATCAATTATATAGTATATTACAGAGCAATACAAGCCCATTCGTTGAAGTTAACCAATTGGAGATGATTTCTGGTGGATATCAACACAGTGGTCCGGATTAGTGGCTCCAAAACTGGTCTACCTCGTGGCCACCTGGCGTTCATATTTCGATCTGTTTGTCCAATATACACAATGATATCCCAATCATATTCGATGAGATCCTAGTTGTATTTCCATATACCCAACATAGACCCATAAAATACCAATATAGATACCAGCATTTTCATAGTACCCAACTATATTCCCTCAAAAAACATGGCATATACTCATACAATGTGGGCCCCAGTTATAAATTGCTTTATAGACACCATGAATACTCTTCATCCGTTCTTTAAGCGTATCATGAAAAAACCATCGGATGATTGGAGGATTTTTTTTTCAGCCACCAACTGAACGCAATTTTGTTTGGGGGCCCCACCTTAAGCAACTAATGGCTAGTCATACTCCAACTTCTGATTCTAACAGCTTATCTGGTTGGTGGTGTACCTACCCCTCTGAAAAATATGAGTCAATGGGAAGAATTATCCCATATATTATGGAAAATATGAAATGTTCCAAACCACCAACCAGTTATGGATTCCACGAAAAATCCCCAGGAATAGATCCAAGAAATCCATCATGGAAATCCATGGCCAGGGGACTAAGATGGCCGCCCAAGTCTTGAAGACATCTTCCCATCCTCGGTGAACTACGAGCTTTGTATCTTCGTGTTGGTAAAATCCTTTTTTCATAGTGCCTAACGATCATATGGTTTAGTAGTTCATTAATGTAGTTGCTACTAGTGGTCTTAGTAATGGTTTAGTAGTTGTTAATAATGGTAGATAATGGTTAAAATGGGGATCGTTTAAAGGATAAATGGGGTTATACACCTTATTAAAATTTTGGTTTGAAGGACGAGTTTAATTGGAAAATCTATATGGAACATCTATACAGGATGGGGCTGCCAAGATAGCTAAGAGTTGCCTTAGAGAAGCTGTTTAACTATGGTTAATGGTAGATATAACTACAGTGTATTATAATCCAACAATTCATGCCTAATAATGGGCTAATATCAGATTCAAGTAACCAACATCACATGAGTGGCAGACAAAATTACTTACTACTCGCAATGGACATGGCCAAAGTGGCTGGTCCCCTATTTTGTCTTCTACTAATTTTGTCGGTTACTCACATGAACTTTTACTGAATCTACTGATATAAACAGATATAGAATTCACACATCCCCAAGATGAGCATCTCTTTACTAGGAATCACTGGCTCCCAAGCTTGGAGCACAAAAACGCGTCTCAATTCTCAAGGGCTCGGCTGTCATGCCATTCCAATGCACCTTGGGAGGGTCTGAAACCCCACATGCCATTGATGCCATTGAGCTTCCACATCTCTGTTAGTTTACCCCGGGCTATGATGCATAGCCTGGGGGGAACACCTCGCCACAAATCCTCGTGGCAAACCATAGCTAAGTTAGCTTATAATTAGATGGCAATGATTGTTTTTGGTAGATATGTCTATACTTACCTTCTTGTAATTTAACAGTTTGCTATTGAAAATGGCCCATTTAGTTCGTTGATTTACCTATGAAAAATGGTGATTTTCCATACTTATGTCAGTTTACCAAAGGGTAGTCATCAAAACTGGTTTTTACCCCCAATTTATGGTCATTTTACATGGAAATATAGGAAGTTTCTTAATAATTAGTTGATTTACCTATTAAAAAATGGTAATTTTCCATATTGTATGTTTACAAAAGGGACATGGATGATTTTCATGGTGACAAACCAAACATATCTGGTTGCGCCACCACCAGTCGCAAGTCGTCCAAGTTTCGTGGTCCATCCTCTGTGGCGCCCCTTTGTGCCAAGGCCTACGCTCGAGACGAAACTGGTCAAATCCACAGCAACATGGTAAGGACTGGAATCTGATTCTTTTCTGATCGAAATCCTCATTTTTCAAACCCAAGTTGTCGCAAAAAAAAATCCCTCTCATGTGGGGATGGGTCAAGACATGTCAAAACCCTGTACCCCTGTTCACATCAAACTAGCTGAGATTTATGGATGTTCATCCCCATTCACACATTGTATCTATAGCTATTGATCCATAGCAATGTTTTCGTGACCGAAATCCTCATATTTTTCTGAACTTTCTATTTGTCTGAACTTTCATCACTTGAATCCCGAGTTTTCGCTTCAATTCCCTCTTTTCATGTCTAAAATTCGCCCCTTTTCACAGTAAAAGAACCGCCACAACGAGCAGCCACCTGATATCCCGCCGTGATGGAGTCACCTAGAAACTCCACGGCCAGCTGTCCGCTGGGTCGTGGGGGTGACAGCGTCACAGCACCTGCTGGGCATTGTAAAAACCAGAAATGGGGGATCTAAAAACTGATTTAACGGGTATAATAATGGGATATAGTAATATAACTGATTATATAACTGGTATATATACGTATATAGAACTGATCTTTCTCTACATTGAGGATGTATATAATTGGTATATCTGATATAACTGATTATAGGGATATTTACTGGGATAATAATGGGATATAGCAAGGGGATAAAAAGACTGATTGAAGTTGTTCATCGAATCAAAAAGATATCAGTTTGTAAACACCACAAACACCAAGGATTTTTAAAACTATAAAACTGATATTTTCCTGATAAGATGGGGGTTTACGGGGATATTGGGATATTTCAAAATGAGATGTAACAATGGGATATAATATGATGTAAAAATGGTATATGATATGAAATGATATGATATAATAATATATAATGGGATATTATATGGTGTAAGAATGGGATATAACAAATGATTTACTGGGATTGATAGCTGTGCGGTGGGTAATCATGTGATAAATATGGGATATAACCTAGCAAGAATTGAGTTTAAGTGAGGCCCCCTTTTATGATAGCTGAGTTGCCTTATTATAAGTGGGTTAAGAGTTAAGTGTTTGGTTGATTATGAACTACTTGGTAATGAGTTTACAAACCAACTTGTAACTGGGAACCCTCACCTTGCACCGGAGGTTTCTAGCTGGAAAGTCATCTATGAATGAGGGGGAGCATCCTATTTTTGCTGGAATGGCAGGGTCAAACGGTAGTTCACTTGAGGGCCATGCTGATTAAGTGAACCATCAATATGAGTTTGATACCAGTACAAACTACTATTCATATTGCGTTATATGATACTATATGACAGTGAATAGGTTATATGTCTAATACTTGGTGGTTAATCCCATGAATGATGTGATAGACACTGGATTGCCTAGCATATGTATGTACACATTACGTCAGTATGTTTCCTGCATGGCAAATCTTAAATGCCTCGCGCAAAACTTTCTTTCCTGCTGGTTTTGTGTATTCCTGCAATTGAAACAACAACAATAACCCATTAAACTACTGAACCAGTTTTAAGGTGATGAACATTTATGTGTGTTTACACAGGTCCCGGGCTTTTTGCCCATAGCAATACATCCAGCGGCCAATTCAGCCAAAGAAGTTGTATTAACAATTCGGTTTATAGGAGGACATCTCAGACATGATACCAAACATCACGTACTCAATCAAAATAAATAACACAAGAATGTCAAACAAAATGTTTCCCCATGTGGATATTCCCATCATTGCTAGTGCATTCCATCCCAAAAAAACTAGCCACCGCGTGACAACTTCGCCTTCATCGACCAAAAGGGCATCTAAGATCCTTAGGAGCTCATGGGTGCGACTCATGGGTGCGACAGCAGGAAACACACCTGGATTGCAATCTATAAAACATAATATAGTACAACAAACAAATAATGGGAATACTGTATCAACGGCATTGACTGTTATAATCATTTTTTTGCTATTACATCCTATATTAAGTAGGGGTGTCTATCGTTTCCATAGCACCAACCCAGTGAATCCAGAGACTCTTCAAGGGAGACCCCCTGCTAGTTGACAACTCTGGCATATGTGCCATGCTCAAGTTACATGGGATCAATGGCATTAATGGTCGTCCATCCCATAATGGGAATCTTTACAATGGGTATATTATGATATTATGGATTATTATGGCATATTAATCCCACTTAATCCTTATGAAAATTGGATTGATGACTATGCTCCAACGTGGACAATCCAACTTGTGACCGTGGCGCAAATGATTTCTACGACACTAACGCTATTGATTCCAGTCCTGGCAAATGTTTCGATCAATCACCATCCTCGTGGCTTGGTCGCCCCTGTAAACGCGCAGTTTTACTGACGCCAAACCCAAAGGCACGGATGTTTTTTGTGCAGATTTCCCCACGTGGATCAGTGTTTGGGGTGGGGTAGGGGGGATGTAATAGCCTTCCTCGGCACTTGTACTCGCGTGATGCTACGTTATATTGATGCTACGTTACAGATGGGGTGGGCTGGGCTGGGGTCGGGGTGCCTTGGCACTTGCACTCATGATGCTAAGCTACGTTCATGCTACGTTGTAAATACCGGTGCATGGATTGGGCTAGATGCAAATCGTTCCCTCCCTGACATCAAGTTTGGTTTTAAAATTGTTTGAAAACGACATGCCGGAAGAGACAACCTGTGGTTGAAACTATCCAAATCGGCAGGATCCACATCCTCGTCCAGGAATTCGGTATCGTTCCAGCTTGTAATGGTACGAGGAAGTTGTGCAATTTTACCTTCCTCGTAACTCTGCAAACCGGCGTACCTCAAAGACGCCGCGTTGACGTTGGACATAGTTGCCGTTTTGATGACTTCCAGCCACACAGGAGAAGACACAGGGTCTGGTCTCCAGGTTTCACCATTCGGACCTGGTGGGAACAACAATCGATCTCCGGCTCTCAAGTAGAGCGTGGAGTTGGCGGTGGCTAGGGCACTGTAATCCAAATGCCTTTACACACACAAACGCTTTTACACACAGACCCTTTTACACACAGATGCCTCTACACACACAACGCTTTTACACGCAGAACCTTTTATACACAGATGCCTTTACACACACACACACAGACACAAACGCTTTTACACACAGACGCTTCTACACACAGATGCCTTTACACACACACAAACGCTTTTACACACAGACCCTTTTACACACAGATGCCTTTACACACACACACAGACACAAACGCTTTTACACACAGACCCTTTTACACACAAATGCCTTTACACACACACAGACACAAACGCTTTTACACACAGACCCTTTTACACACAAATGCCTTTACACACACA
>Ga0126342_10008082_pt1 | contig 18812 bp, 15 predicted proteins | sample Cyp1metagenome_FD_92528 | JGI IMG/M metagenome (GOLD analysis project Ga0126342, IMG submission 92528) | Coral microbial communities from Lord Howe Island, Old Settlement Bay, Australia - Cyphastrea 1 metagenome | ecosystem: Host-associated > Invertebrates > Cnidaria > Coral ...
CTATACTATGCTATCCTATACTATACTATACTATGCTATACTATACTATGCTATACTATACTATACTATACTAGAATCATGAAACGAACTATTTTTGTTTAGGCCTCATGGTCCCATGCAGGTGGTTCCCTGGCGATCTGAATCCCTAAATGTGTTTTTGGGATATCCGACCAGCATAACCACTATGATGTATACAATGAATAGGGGATGTTTCACATAACACCATAGTGGATATATAAAATGATTATAAACTATAACAACTATGATTTAGCACATACTGTACAAAACACAGAAACATACCAGTTATTTCGTGGTTTCTGAATATGGTCATGCTGAGTCATTTTCATACCTAACCAATCAATCATCCCTGTAACTTGTCTGCCAGGCACAAGCTAAGTTGGTGACACCAAGAAAGATCGGTTTATGGTGTATGGCCATGTTTCTGCTAGATATTCATGGTGAATCTTTGGTAGTCTACAAAAAAAGTAATCTTTTGCTGGTTGCCTGGTTATGTTCCACAAATAGGTGGTAAGCATCCCATTTTTTATAGGGTTTCAAACATCCCAACTTGGTGGTGCAGGATTTCGCGGGCCCACCCACCGACTCGCAAGAAACTAAAGGATTGAACTACCTATCCAAGGTTGGGGGTGAACTGCAGGAGGCGTTGTCATTAAAAAAACCTGGTCAGAAATCCCTGGCAGGAGATTCTCACCATATTCCCAGTGCTACCTCTATTTCCACATTTTAGAATAGCCCTAGAACCAATGGTTTAGTCATCATAATATCTGTATATATATATCGTATATATATATATATATATCGTATATATATATATATCGTATATATATATATATATATATTATATCGTATATATATATATTAATATATCCATATTTGTACCACGTATCCATATTACATATTTATTCCCACCGCCTTAATTGAGGTACAATGTGGGGCCCCCAAGATAGCTAAGTTAGTTTATAACTACAATCACTAGGGTTTATGGTTGTAAGTACAGCTAGATGGGATTATAAATCAACAAACATAATGTTTGGTGGCCCCACATCGTCTGGTTGGTGGTTAAAAAACCATCTTGAAAAATATGAAAGTCAATGGGAAGGATTGTCCCATATATGAAATGGAAAAAAACATGTTTGAAACCACCAACCAGAATAACAAGGTGATTGGAATGCCCAAATGCTCCATGGTGACTTTAATGGGGCTTTAATGGGACTTTAATTGAGCTAGCAAAAACCATAGTTTTTCCGACATTTTCCAAGCTTTTCACAGACAGAATCACGGCTGTCCACGGCTGCTCTGGGCTCAGTGGCAGTGGCGTCAGGGCGTTCCAGGCTCGTTGCAGCTGCAGCGCCAGTGTCTGGTGGGTTTTTTTGTCCATTGACTAATCATGCCCATTTATATATGGATTATATATATATATATATGGTTGGTGGTTTCAAACATGAATTTTATTTTCCATTTCATATATGGGATAATCCTTCCCATTGACTTTCATATTTTTCAATATGGTTAAAACCAACCAGTTACAGATAGCCCGGTTGATTGTTTATTAAGAATTATACTACCTGGTTGGGATTATGAACTAAACCATGTTAGAATACTTGGTGGCTCATCCCACGTATCGTAGGTTATAAGCCTATAGTCATAAATGGGCGTTTGGTAGGAGCAATGTCCACTGAAAACATTTGACGCTTTGTGATATGGCTCAGCATGTTCCAAAAATAGTTTCAACTATATGTGCAAGAAAAATGAGACGTAAGTCACAAAACAACTTAAGTTTACGCCTTTGTCAAAGAATTACAAATAACCATTACGTTACTGTAAACTAATATAAACCAATATAGATGTGGAACAGCCACCATGAATGTCGATTTTTTTCGGAAGGGGTGAAACCCCCATAGGTTTTCCACATCTCTCTTTACCAGTTTTCCCATTCGGACTCGGCTAACTATTCACTATCAGCATCAAGCCATGATATAGGAGTTATATATATAGTTATATGGCGATTTTTGTCAAGACCCTGCCACTCTAGGTACCGTAAAATAGATGGTGAATGGATCGTTATATGGTAATAGCATGTTTTGATCCATCCCCATATAGGGCTTTTTTCAATGCTAATCCCATCCTAAGCATTAGATAACCATCACCCAACATTGACATCAACGCCGTGCTGGAGCGGAACGATTAACGACTAGCTGTCAACTGACGCGGAGGGCAAGGGCCACCTTGGAGTTCGGCCATAGGGCCGTCATGAGTCATGGGTATCCACAGAAAATACCACATGTTTTTTTAATTGGCGATACAAAATCGGCTTTTGCTCTATAGTTGGGATATGTTGCAGGGATATGGCGGATGTATAGGCAACAATCTGATGATCTGGGATATTTGAAAGTAGATCGTAGGGGGTGCCCCTCAGAAACTGCTGAAAAACAGTTCAGTGGGACACGGGCCGGGAATAAGGACTGATGGAGATCCAAGGGTACGGACGCGCATCCGACAAAAAGGTGCGATTCAGTACCACACTAAGCGATTCATCGCTGTTTCTGGAAATAACGAAGAGAACGGTTGGGTTGATTCATCTATGATGGGCAAATGATACCGACCTCACTGTTCTCCTGAACGGAATCATGGTTAGATTGTGCGGAATCATCCCAAAAGGGCTGCAAGTCTCAGTGAATCATTATAATTTGCCCAGATCTATGATGGGTACATTATAATCTCAACAACGAAGCAGAGATGAATTTGGGCGTGCTACTGCTACGGCCTCTGTGCCTGTTGGGACCCTATCCCTAGCCAGAAACTGCTTGTAAATCAGTTGACGGTATTTATGAAATAATTGACGCGACTTGGAAGTGCATCCCAGTACGTAGGTTATATATAACCTGGTTATGACTGGGCTAAGTTGTGTTAGTTCACTTATAACTCGGGTTAAAACTCACTTACTAACTGGGATGAACCGCCAAGTATTTACACAAGAGTTCGCACACGTGCTTTTCAAAAAAGGAGTCATATTTACAGACATGTTGCTGTCAATGCGTTAGTGCGCGTTTGACAGACATGTGTTTTCCCATGTTGATGGGCCAGTGATGGGCCTTAAGTTGGAAGATTATCATCTTGATTGCATATATATTACCAGTGATCTCAACCCTTGTAACAGTTAACACCATCTAAACAGTTCATAGCACCCATAAGATACGAGCCAATAATTATGCATGGTAGATATTAATCTATACTTGTTCTGAATCTTTTATTTGGGTGAAACCAAGCAACAAAGATCCCCACAAATATGTTCATGACCATTTCCAAAATCAACCGTGACTGACATGACTGACAGGCGGCATATTATGGATTGAACCAACCATACCAATGCCAAGCTGGGATGGAAAACGCATACGTATGCTTTGTTCCAACCTTGGAAACATCCGACCGTTGAAACATGATTGAACATAATGTTCCTGATGTAAACGGCTCATGTTCATGACTTCATGTCAGCTAACTTCATGTCAACCTCTCGAAACAATACTGCTAGAAGTTGGAAAATTGAAATCCTGTAAGCATGTCGAAATCCCTTACCAGGCAAGGTTCATTACTGAATGGTTGAAAACATCGGTCGAGATTAGCCTTTCTTGCCCGCCATTTTCAACCTATGTATCCCATGGATTTTTGAGGGCTTCAACCCTGTGACCGAGGTGCACATGGATCAAATGCGTTCATTCTCCAAAGGAGTAGAACCGCCGACGCTCCACCTGTGAACCCAGCGACAAGTCGCAGCTTACGAGATAAGTCTGGAGCCATATGCTTAACTCTACTTGTTGCTTATCCCACGAATCGTAAGTGCGGTATAACCCTGGTGAATTCAATGGGATAAGTAGGGTTAGTTCACTTGTAGCTAGGGTGAACCAACCCACAAAAAATTGAGTATAGTTCACCACCAAGTACTTTCTGTGCGTTTCAATGTGTTCTCCAAAGGTAAAAAATATTCAAAAAACATATGGGTCAAACAAATGTCTGTAGCCATCCCAAAGAAGGATAGAACAGTGTTTCAGGTGAAAAATGATATTATCATATACCCTCTGGTTATTTAACGTAGCTATGGAGAATCACCATAGAAATAGTGATTTTTCCCATGAAAAATGGTGATTTTCCATAGTTATGTTAAATTACCAGAGGGTAAATGATAATATTCAGTAATTGAGTAGATATTTCCAGGTTTCCCACTTTTCCATCTTCATAGGGGTTCCTATACCACATATGGACAAGAAAAGCGATGCAAACCAAAACTGGCCTGGTTTGGGGCGGATTTTGATCCATACGTATGAAACATCAGATTGTTAAAGCTATAACTAACCCATTATATTAAACTGGTTGGTGGTTTTAACCATATTGAAAAATATGAAGGTCAATGGGAAGGATTATTCCATATATTATGGAACATATAAAAAATGTTGAAACCACCAACCAGTGGCTCAATGTTTATCCGGTTCCAAGTTGCTGGAATGCTTACCAACAAAACTTGGTCAAAAAAACAATTTCAGTAACCGATTCATTGGAGGTACCATGAGGTACCTACCATTTTTGTCAGGTCTATGTAAGGGCTATGGAAGGGGATATACCTCCAAAATATGGGTTTATAATGTTTTATAATGATTTATAATGATGTATAATGTTTTATAATGTTTTATTATCATGTTTTATATGGTACAGTACCTTCAGTTTAGATACTTGAAATGGAAGGCATGGGACAAGTTGGATAACACCCCTTCGGATTTTGGCCGGTCCGACTTCGAGACAAACCCTCAATGTGGAGGAAAATCGACGGTGGAGCCCCAGGGATGAATACCCTCTGGTAAACATACAAAAAAACGATGGAACATCACCATTTCTCATAGGGATATCAACCATTTCTATGGTCATTTTTGAATAGCTATGTTAAATTACCAGAGGGTAAATCAATTTATAATTCAAAGAATTAAAGGATTTCTGGTGGATGTATTTACGGTTGAGCCAGTCTTGTGAAAACCGAGTAAAACTTTTGGGAACCCATTTTGATTGAAACCAATTGGTCAGAGGCCAGACATCCACTGGGAGCGCCCCCCAATGCTTTGACATCTTTGGACACACTCCTAAACTCATGATTTTTAACATCATTCTCCCTCTTAAAATTGCCGAACATTCAGGGTGTACAACCCATTCTCAGGCTCCAAGTATCATATTTAGGTTACGTAGCCCGAAAACCATATTCTATCCTCAATTAGATCTCAGTTTTAAGGTAACCATAAAAAACCACATGAATCCCACTACCTAGACCCTCCAAGTACCCGTGAAAACTAGGTACTTGGAAGTTCATCCCTGGTTATCACTGAGCGTTTTGTAGGGGCAATGTTCACAAAAATCACTCGGCTTATAACTCACTTACAATTCCTGGGTAGTTCACCACCAAGTACTATATATATTTTCTGGGTAAATTATATTATTTCACTAACCTGAATTGTTCGGCCATTTGGGGATGATTTCCGTTATTAACCATGATTCCAGGGCTCGGTCGCAGTGAGGTCGTTATAATTTACCCAGATATTTTGCACCCGATAAAAATAGTACTTTAACGCGTCGGAAGGTCTATGCAGGAACATCAAAAAAAGGTGCGCCTTATTCTCCAATCTGGTTGGTTTTCTCTGTACGTCCTGTCCAGAAGCAACCAGAAGCACAGGATTTTTTTCTGCTGTTAATGGATGAGTAAGTTGGTAAACACAACAAGGTCATTTATGGTTATTTAAGGATTTGATTAAGGAACCACCTTAAAAATTATCCAAAACATATTCCCTTAGTCGATTCCCCAAGTAGTGGGTTAAGTTCACATATTAACCATTGACTCAGCAAATCAAGGGTTGAGTAGCTTTGATTGTTGAGTTTATAAACCACTGATATATCGAAGTAGTTTATGAGTCATGTATGAGGTTTACCCGAGGCCGATTCACCTACAAGAAGTTACTATTCTTAATTACTTAGCTAAGTTGGTTCAAAACACTTACGTATAACTGGAGGTTTCCTAAGTCATGGGGCTGGGTAAATTATAATATTTCACTAACCGCAATTGTTCGGCCATTTGGGGATGATTTCCCTTATTAACCATGATTCCAGGGCTCGGTCGCAGTGAGGTCGTTATAATTTACCCAGATGGGGGTACCTAAAATAACCTACCCTCTGGTAAACTAACATAACTATGGAACTCAAAATTTTAATGGGAAAACTCACTATAAATGGCCATGTTCAACAGCTTTTTGTATGTTTACCGGAGGGTACAATATTGTGAAGTAGAACATGGTACTCCGATTTCACCACCTAAGTTAGGGAACGATGATTTCCAATGGCGTTTTTTCGATGAAACAAGGGGCCCAACGGCTTCTTGGAATTGTCCCATGAAAATCAGGGAAAATAAGGGGTAAATGAGAATATGAATGGTAGTTTCTTTTAACATGTAAAAAACACATGACTATGGTGGTGGAATGAATATTTTACGTAGTTTCACATGAATATATTTTCTACATGGATATGAATGGTATAGTTTCATATGACTTTGTATATCTTATCATGATGGATACCCTCTGGTAAACAAACATAGCTATTGAAAATGGCCATTTATAGTGAGTTTTCCCCTTAAAAATGGTGATTTTCCATAGTTAGGTTATATAGTTTACCAAAGGATAATAGTAAGGGTACTTGGTGGTGAACTAGCCAAGAATCGTTTAGGTGGCTTAGTCCATTGAAATCACCGAGGTCATAACCCCTCTGAAAGTATGAGTAGTTGGGAGTATTATTCCCAATATATGGAAACACAAAAAATGTTCCAAACCACCAATCATATATATATATATAAAATCCATATATAAATGGCCTGGTTTTTAATCCATATATAACTATGTAGCCCCTCTTATATCTATATATATATATCCATCACCCTTATTCCCAACAAACATTGATGGTAATAATTATAGGGGTTGATGGGTTGTAGGTTATTTCTGTGGACCAGTTCGTGGAATTAACTGGCAAAATTGTAAGCTCCAAGGTCCGCGGTGTTCTTTCCGTCCTTCAATACACTGGCCACTTGTCGAAGATAGGCCTCATGTGTAGAACGATCCTCGGATGTGAAAAATTTTTCAACGACTTTTCAGGCTGGGGAGTCGAAAAACGACACTGCGGTGACTGCAATTTGTGGGGCCATGTATCAATGGCCATTTCAGGAACCGATTGATTGGAGGCTAACATACATAAGGCCTATTTTTCAGGCCTATTTCAGAGAATATCCCCATAATTTCTATGGTCTGAAAAATAGTACTAACGTACCTCATTTTAGGATACAGTAGAATGTGACCCCCCCCAGTTATAAGTTGGTTTATAAGCCTAGTGACTATAGTTATAAGTACCATAAACCATGGTGAAATTTGAGTTCTGAACCAGCTTAGCTATCTTGGGGGCCTCACATTGTAGAGCTTCCCATTGAATGTAATGCCGACCCTCCAAGTAGCGGTCGTATTTCGTGGGTATCACCTGGTCGGATTTTGGGCTTACAATCTCTAGACGGTCTCAGCTGCGATTTATGGCAGGTGATTTTTTCATAGCCCAAAAAAAATGTGAAAATGTAGCACCCTTAAAGAAACGAACTGCAGTTCGCTTAAATATTCTAAATTCATGATCTAAGTGAGTATTCCAAATTATTCCAAGTTCTTTTTTCAAGAATGCTAAGTATTCCAAATGATTCTAAGTTCTAAAAGTATAAGTGAGTATTCCAAATTATTCTAAGTTCTTTTTTCAAGAATTCTAAGTATTCCAAAAAATTCTAAGTTCTAAGTGAGTATTCCAAATTATTCTAAGTTCTTTTTTCAAGAATTCTAAGTATTCCAAATGATGTTTCTAGTAGTATAAGTGTGTATTCCAAATTATTCTAGGTTCTTTTTCAAGAACTCTAAGTATTCCAAATTATTCTAAGTTCTAAGTGAGTATTCCAAATTATTCAAGTGAGCATTCTTATTCTAAATTAGATATTCCAAGTTGCCCAATCATAGACACCTTCAACAGTCACGCCCAACGAACGAGGTGAAATCACCGGATCAGCCAGATTTGGTGGTAAAAAAAGAGGGGTTATATATCCCATATGCTCCATGTATAATAGGTAAATCAACTATAACTTTGGCAAATTCAACCATATATATATATATATCTGGTTGGTGGTTAAAAAACCAATCTTGAAAAATATGAGTTCGTCAATGGGAAGGATGACATCCCATATATGAAATGGAAAATAAAATTCATGTTTGAAACCACTAAACAGGGTTATGTATGGATGACAAACCAGGTTAGCCATTTATATAAACCATTATATACCCATAGGATCCATGGCGCTGCTATATATGGTAACATTTACCATCAATATACTCCAAATGTTATATACCATACATGGATCCTATGGGATATGGATTATATATAGAGTATTATACGGATGTGTGTGTCCATGGCGGCTTGCATTGCAGAAGGAAGGCTGGCGCCAGCAAATGGACGAAATCCGGGCCGTCAGGACCGTCGAGCAGCTCCTGTTTGCTCTTTCGTGGTCCCAAAAATGGGGCCAAAAACCGGACCCAAAAACGGGGCCGCAATATTGCCGGAAGAAGGAAAGGCTTCCAAAATGGCGGCCCCGTTTCTGGGACCAGGGTGTTGCATACACAGTCAGCCCCCCTCTGCGTGCGGTGAGTAGCGGAAATTCCGGAACATTTCGTTTGTTTTCCTGGCAATGGGCTTGACAAAGCCTCATCCAAGTTTCACAGTATATATATATATGGATTAAACTACTTGGTGGTGAACTACCCAGGAATCGTTTAGGTGGGGGCCCGTTCACCCTAGTTATTTCAGTGGACATTGCTCCTACCAAACGCTCCTTTATGACTAATAACCTACGATTCGTGGGATGAGCCACCAAGTATTCTAACATGGATTAGTTCATGATCCCAACCAGGTAGTATAATTATAAACAATCAACCGGGCTATCTTTAATAGTTGGTGTCCCCTTGAATCCCGGTAAAATCCCATGTAATTATGATGGTTGTTGAGCATTATGAAAAATACGAGAGTTGCTATAGTGAATTCCCAAAATTTCTTCACGGCTCAAGTACAAACTTGTTGGAACTGTCGTGCCAAGAGGCTGGCTTTTGTGCTTGATCTGGTTTAAACTTCTCCATCACCTTGCTACGATCGGCTAGAGAATCCCATAAAGCATCCCAGACATCATCACATCGTTGAGATTATACAAAAAAAAAATAAAGCGCCCCATTCTCTAATGATGACAAACTGGTAACTGGTCATAAAATGGGATCATTCTTTTTCTAGACATGAAGCAGTGCATATTAGACACATTGTGATGATCATACATGACTGGTTGGTGGTTTCAACCCCTCTGAAAAATATGAGTTCGTCAGTTGGGATGATGAAATTCCCGATATATGGAAACATAATTCAAATGTTCCAAACCACCAACCAGATGATTTCTGATTTTTGAGACACATCTATTTCTAGAGTTCCTTCAGTCGTCATTTGACTAACGCTGCCGGATTCAACCCAGAAACAAGGCAAAAAAAAGCACCGAAGGGCTGTGTTGCACGGCACTTTTGTTTGAAAAGCCTTTTTCGAGAATCTCAAAAAGTCAAAAAAACATCGAAAAACAACACTTGGGATTGAAATATCACTTGGGGAAACTCTCAATCCATATCAATCCGCTATTTTTGACCACCAACCGATACTTTTTCAAGTGGTGACATCCCAAATCTATATCTATATTATATCTTGCTCCAGGTCACATAGAACGAACTGCGGGGAGAGTTCAGCTTCTTCCTTGCGGGAAGTTGGCAAGGTGGGAATTTTCTGCAGTGTGTCACGGGAATTTTCTGCATATTGTAACCCCAGAAAGATGGTACTGTGTTTCTAGGCTTTTACAAACTTCTACTTCTCGGGGTTGCTACACGGGACTTTTTTGAGTTGAATGTATAAACGTATAGATACATATACTAGCATATACTAACCATAGGTATCCCTAGCATAAACTCTAGTTAGATTAGTTTTACACCAACTTAGTGAACAAACTACACCAGCTTCTAGATATGATTCAGAAATAGGGAATTTCTCTTCGGGTCTGGATGCAACTTCCTGGGATTGACCCGGGTTCAAGAATTCAGCTTCAAACCATTCGAACCCGCAATGTCGTCCCATTATATCATCATTGTATATTCATTATATAATCATTTTATAATCATTATAATTATGATCATTATATGATCATTATATCATCATTATATACAGTAATTAATCATTATACGAGCCATTGGTTACTAGAAGAACCTGTCTATGGGTCTGTGAGAAAATGGGATCTACCCGTAACATTACCATTTAATAGCGAAAATGATGAACCAGAGGCTTTAGGGGTCTATCTTCAGACAACCCCATAAAATGGATCAAAGCAACCCCCAAAAAGATACTCTCTGGTAAACTAACACAGCTATTGAAAATGACCCATTTATAGTTGATTTACCTATTACACATGGTGATTTTCCATAGCTATGTAAACGTTTACCAGAGGGTAGGTCACATACTGGAAGCGGTCACTCTTCATCGACAAAAAAGGGGGCTGTTTTTTTGATCCCACTTTTTCCAAAGGCTTCTTGGTGGTTTATCCCAGTTAGTAAGTGGGTTAGAACTCCACTTTTTTGAGTGGATTAACCCTGCTTATACCATTTGAAACGAGGGTTATAACCCACTTACTAAGTGGGATGAACCACCAAGTAGTATCAGCCCAAATCATCAAACGTCAACCAACATCCATCCAACATGGGGTATAGTATAGTACGATCATAAGGGTACAGTAGTATCATCCCACAAACCACCAACCAGAAATAACTCTACAAGTGTGGAACATGGCCTTCTAGACGACATTTTTTTGGTTACATCTTACATCAGGGCAGCTCGCAATTTTTTTTTGGCTCGTAAAAAAGGTCACCCAGTTTTCTAGATCGTTATATCTGCAAGGTGGTGCCGCGGTGCCCCCCAGTTATAAGTTTGTTTATAAACTCCATGAATACTAGTTCGATATACCCTCCGGTAATTTCACAGTTTGCTATAGAAAATCACCATTTCTAAGTTCGGTAAACCATCTATTTCGACTGGGCCATGGCTTCCAGCTCGCAAACTGTAAACGTTTACCAGAGGGTATCTACCATAAACCCAACAGCTATGTTATCTTAATCAACTTCGCCTGAATCCACAGTATAGTCCCATGTTTTTTCTGGTTAAAAATCCGCAGCTGTTGGTTCAACCACTTGGTGGCCCGGATTTATCCACTGAGCCATGAAATATCGGTTTCCCTACGGTTACCACACTCCCAATTCATTAGGTAGTATACCCTCTGGTAAACTGAACTATGAAAGCCATGGCCCATGTAGTTCATTGATTTACTTATTAGGATGGTGATCTTCCAGTTCGCCCTATGAGTTTGCCAGCGGGTAAGTCCCTAGTTCTTAACAAACCAGGCTATTTATTTCTTCATGGCTCAACTGAAAAATCAGCCCAGTGTGGTGGACACCTGGAAATAGGAGATTTCCATATCATCGAAGTCATCGCTTCTGGAAAGACTTTTCTATCTTTTTTTGGGGGCTTAATTACAATGGTTGGTGGTTTCAACCCATGTTTAAAAATATTAGCCAATGGGAAGGATTATCCCATATATTATGGAAAAATAAAAAATCGTCCAAACCACCAACCAGGCAACGTAGACTAATTAACCGTTCTATATCTTTTGGGGTTTCTGGATTATTACCATGTATATTAATACATATAGTATTACGTATTATCTAAAAAATGTATTACTGACTGGTTTCCAGATTCCCTGCGGAGTTGGGGATAACCAAATACATTACAACTTAAAAACATAGCAAAAAACTAAGGAAATGGCTGGAAACCACCATGATATACATTTTACATTATACATATATTCACATATATATATATATATATAGAGAATTATATAGATAGATCCCATGTTCATTGGTTTTACCAGCATGTTTGATGGATTACATAATCCATTTTAAGTTTCACAGAAAACCATGTCATGATTTTCACCTTAAATATCAGAGGAATTCCTGAAGATGTTTATCTACAGAAATGGTTTGTACAATGTGGGGGCCCCAAGATAGCTAAGCTGGTTAACTACAATAACTTGGGTCTATGGGTGTTATATTTATACTTAGATGGGGTTATAAACACACTGATAACTAGGGGGCCCCGCTTGTAAGACGGATGTCCCGGTTTTGTTGCTGTTACTTGGTGGATAGAGGGTGACTTTTGACCAGCAATTTGAGGACTTCAATCATCAAAAATTAATTGTAGGTCTTCACCTAACATTTCGGGATGTTGACTTGATATACGCCAAATCCAATCTTCTACAATGCTGATTTAATCAAGGAACATGGGACAAAATAGCTCGCAAAAATCGTGATTGAACAAACCAACATGGATTTGACCAGCAAACACTTGGACCTTCATGTGATTCATGACAGCTATTCTGGCTTGAGATAAAAACAAGACATCATTTCATGTCACTGTTGACCTGGTAGATCTATCTTTTTTGTTTTTGATGCGGTTTTTGAAAAACAAACACTTGGGCAGTGTTCAAAACCCTGTGTCCTCCGTTCTGATCCCGGTTGGTTGAGCACGGGATTCCCCCGTTCATGGATGTTGATACTCCCGAAGATATCGATTAGTATAATCCACCAACGAAAAAATTGACCAAGCATCATGATTCACTAAATAACCTACAGGTTTTATACTTAAAACCACACAAACCCTATAATGCCAACATCGGATTAATCAACCCCCCCCCACCCAGTAGGTAGGTAGGTAGGTAGGTACCTTCTGGCTAGTTTTCTTGACCACCCCTTAATAATAAGCAACTCTGAACCATAAAAAGTTGGATATGGTTTACGTCAATTAGATCTTAATAGAATTCCATTGGATTTGTTAAAATCTCATGGATCAGAAAGGTGGTTGATTAATCAGGGGCAAACCGTGGTTATTATTAATGGGGGAGATGGGCTCATGGGGGGTACCCTTTGGGAGCTATCCAAACTGATGATTTTTAAAAAGATTTGACATAGAAATCGATCATTTGGGGAATAGTTGTTTTTTGAAATGTTCAATGATCAACTTAAACCTTAAGTATAACAATGATGATAAAAAAAGGAAAAACAATTGGAAATAAATAGAATTGGAAATAAAAATTGTTGGATAAAAAAATTGATTTCAGCACAGGGTGTTGATTAATCATGTCCCAGCCAAACGGTTTATTAATCCTGGGGGACCACCTTTTTTTTAAAAATTACATTTGTTTTTTGGGCAGAAGGGGTTGATTAATACCGCTGGGATTATTAATCCTAACTTGACATTAATTGATTCGGTTAAATCCCATTAAAATCACGAAACAAATCATCAACCAACCTTCATTTGTAGTTACATCCACTTTAAATCCCCATATTTTGATGGTTTAAACCCCTATAAAAAGACTGTAATCATCAACCTTCCCACGTGATTTAGCCAAGATGCTGAGAAAGGTCACTCACTGCCTGGCTTAAGGCACGCAAGGGGTGCCGGCACCAAAAAAAAAGTGTTGTTTTGTGTAGAAAGAATGGGAGTTGAACCAAATTATATATATATATATACATACATGAAAGTAATATACATATATATATATGTATAAATACAAATATGTAAATATATGTTTAAGGATTTAGAACAGATTTAATACTGCTTGGGCGTGCGGGAACTAAGAATCCTAAGTAGCTGATAACCAATGAAATAGACCAGGTATATCTTGTATAAATACATACACACAGAATGCGTGTATATATATATTAAATCAAAATTAATTATGTTATATTCTTATTATTATATTGTATTATATTATAGTATATTAAATGGTTTGGTATTATATTATATCATCTGAATTATTTGTATTATATTATATTATCTTATATTATATTATATTACATTTAATATAACAAAAATATATTGAATGTCAAACAAACAAATATACATTATTGAATTTCACAGGTTTTTAGCACTATCAGGGTCAACAAAAAACATGTGAATAATCAGGAATCTCAATATTTCAATCTCCAGAGTCAAAATCCAAGCATATGATACAATGTGGCCCCCCCCCCCTCAGTTATAAGTTGGTTTAGATTCGCCCCAGTAACTAGTTCGTTATTTGCGTACCATACATAAACCATAGTGAAATTGGAGTTTTGTGAACCCAAACTTAGCTATCGAACGGGGGCCTCACATTGTAGAATCTAACTAATAGATAAAAACCACTATATTTTAGTTGACTATGTGGTTTTAACCAATTTTAACCATCTTGAAACATATGAGTTCGTCAATGGGAAGGATGACATTCCATATATGAAATGGAAAAGAATCCATTCATGTTTGAAACCACCAACCAGGGTTATATATGGATGATAAACCAGGTTAGCCATTTATATATACCATTATATACCCATAGGATCCATGGCGCTGCTATACGGCGGTGAAGCAACGTAGCCGCGTCGTGTGATCCATCCTTCTCCATGCTACGACGGGATGCTGTGAGTTGGCACAGGAGATCATCTCGAAACATGGGCGTTTTGGGCATTTTCGGATCACATGGGCAGAACACCCACAAAAAAACATCTAAGTCAACAAAAACGCCCATGTTATCGGATAATGATTTGGATTTTTCGGATAATGATGTGTTTTTTCTAACAGTTATTTAAAAACAACTCTCAATCATCTATTATTAAAACATGATTGGGGTTTTCGGAACAGTTATTCTTAAAAAACAACACGTAATCATCTGAGTTAGTGTAAGTTGGTTGAAATAACTATCATGATTAATTGTTGGGATATAACACTTGTGATTATGGTGAAAAGAACATGACAAAGAACTTCAACTGCACCCCCAAGCAGCTAGGTTTGTTTTTTTTTACACCCATTCACTACATACATGTAGAAGGTGGGGCTCCCAGTTGTAAGTTGGCTGATAAACAACATTAACTACAGTAATCTCCACCAAAACAACTCGCCAAACAATCCCGGGCAACTTGGCCATCTAGGGGGCACCCCTTGATTCCAGGGTGAAACAACTTTTCTCGTCGGCATCTTATTGCTATCTGATTGGTGGTTTCAACCCCTCTGAAAAATATTATATAGTCAGTTGGGATTACTATTCCCAATATATATATATATATAGAAAAATAAAATTCATGTTCCAAACTACCAACCAGCTATAAATAGGAGCCTTTTTGGTGGGAGAGAATGGATTTTTGATGGAAAAAGATGACACCACCAATTGGATGGTCACTGTTGCTGTCGTACTGACCATCCGACTGACTCGGGGATACGGATGATTTTGATACATACCCGGATCAGGATCCCTAAAATCAACGTGTATCTATACTAAAAAAGAGGTACGTACTGTGAACGTCATCATAAATTTCACCATATTTCAACATGTACACTGCCAATCCTAAATAATTACCCTGCAAAAAAAAATCCTAGCTGCATAGTAGATATTCCTATTCAAATCGCAAAGATTTTTCCAGGAGTAGTCTCTACCCATCTAGTCGGTTGTCCGAGTGCAAGGACTAGCATCCTGTCGATGGTATGGTTTCCCCTCCTTCATACACCAAAAAAAAATCCGTCATTGGAGCGCTCGAGTGACTAGACATACCCCATATATCCCCATATCCCATCCCAATAGGTTGCTTGGTGAATAGCCTTAGGGAACAGGATGGAACGGGGTAGTTCATTTACAATAAACAAGGTAGCTGAACCCCGGAGTTTGAAACGAATCAACAGGAATTCTCAACGGCTCACCTAACATTCACCAAACAATTCAAAATACAAAGCCTTGATTTACTCAACATCATTGATTGTCACCATGTGTGTTGGCAAAATCCATGCACCCAACAAGTAAGCAATCAAAGTCCACGTGCAAGGCAGTGACCAATTACATTTGTTGGTTTGAACCCCCATTTTGCGACTGAAATCCAAATTTTGGCCTACTGACTCACCATTTTTGGTGGTTAGACCCAATTTACCCCTCAGGAAATCAAATACGGCAAAGAGAAATCCCCCATAAATGGGTAATTTTCCAGCACGTGGAATTGGAGGACATCAACTGGGGCACCAAAAGGAGCCAAGTTGCGCGTGCCAACTCAATCTCAAAATCAGGCAGCGCTCCCTGGGTCAGTTGCGCGAAATGGGAAAACGCCGGGCTGCCGGGTTGACCGGTTGATCTCATTGAATTATTTTTGTCTTCCCGAAATGGGGGTACCCCAATAGCTGGATGGTTTACCCTCTGGTAAAATAACAGTTTTTTGCTATTGAACATGGCCATTTCTAGTTGATTTTCTCATTGAAAAGGGTGATTTTCCATAGTTTTTTGATGTTTTTTGTATGTTTACCAGAGGGTATATGTAACATTCATGGCTTCTAGACCTAGTTTCAATACATTTGGCCTCCATCAAGGACCACAAGGCACCCAAAAGCTTGGCTTGCTGCATCATGCCAAGCACATGGCAAGTGCCATGCAAGATTGGTTTGGTCATCCATCACCTCATGCGCCTCAAGATTTTCAGCGATGATTCGCAAGTGACGTCGTTGAAGAGTCACCCTACGGTCAATAAAAAGATGAACTGTAGGGTTGGTGCTGCGTCTGACGATGAATCTGAAGTAGCATTTGAACAGCCAGGCTCTGGCTCATTTGAACTGGCAGGCTCTGGCTCCGGCTCATTTTGGATGACTGTGCTGGGCTGGGCTGGCTGGGAATAATGTTTTGGGAGAACATAATCTATAAATTGTGGATTTTCCAGCACGTATCCCATTCAGTTGGTTTCGTAGATATTTGCCAATTGTCTTTGTTTTTGATGGTTAAATCCCCCACCCATATGCCCAGATGCCAGTAAATATCCATGGAAAACATGCATCCAATCTTGGTTGGTAAAAAAAAACCATGGAAATATTCCTATCCACCCTACGAATGTGTTGGTTTATACCCTCATAAAATCCCCGTTCATTGTTGGTTTAGGTATGCTAAAGTCCACATCAATCCACATGTTTTGCCCGTGTTTTGCCCCACGGGTTTTTGGATCCCCCGGCGTCCAGCTGCTTCTTTTTTGGTGCAAAAACTCCCACGGATCGTAGCTAACAAACGGGGCGTTTTGTAGGAACCAATGTCCGGAAAAACTGGCGGGTGAATTGACCGCACCTTTTGACGATTCCCACGGGTAATTCAACAGCAAGTTGTTGCATCACAGTGAAGACCCACCTGTTGGAGGAGAGTTCCCCAAATTCATTCCCTTAGAGACCATACAAGTGCTGCAAAATCATGTGAGATCCCGGTGCCAAGTCACATTCAGCTGTCAAGTTAGTCAAGTTGGTTGAAAACGGATTCCCAATCCTATGGGGAATCATAGTCACCAAACAATTTGACAGTATAATTACCATCTGGTTATTTAACATAGCCATGGAAAATCACCATTTTTAATAGGTAAACCCAGGTAAACCATCTATAAATGGGCCATCTATACCATGGCTATGTTAAATAACCAAAGGGTATAAGTCCCAACAAACTAACACATCAACTACTTGGTGGCTCATCCCACTTAGTAAGTAGAGTAAGCACGGTTATAACCCTCGATCCGTGGGATGAACAACCAAGTAGGGTATATATCCCAATTAAATCACCATGAATATAAATATATATATATATATATATATATCGGGGTTAATATCACAATAATAACTAGTCATAGTTGCTTGATTTGTTACAACAATCAATACTGGTTTAAACAATTTACCCATTGAAATGGGATGTAAATCCTGCGGTATCCCAATTAATCCCATGATATATATATATATTTATTTATGAAAAATGGAGTTTTCATAAATGGGGGTACCCCCAAATAGATGGTTTATAATAGACAATCCCTCTATTATAATGGACAATCCATCCATCAATGGATGAGAGCTGGGGGTACCCTCATGGATTGGAAACCTCCACACAATGTGAGGCCACCCAGTAACTAGTTGCCATGGGCGCTGCAGGGCGCCTGGGTGTTTTGTTGTCTTTTTGGTATTTTTTTTCTTTTTGTTTTCGTTTTTCTGTTCTTGTTTGATGACGGGGGGTCGGGTGGGGTGGGATGTTAACGTTCATGTTCATGTTACTCTGATGATGCTACGTTGATCATGGGGTGGGGTGGGGTGGGATGTTAACGTTCATGTTCATGTGAAGCTGATGATGCTACGTTGATCATGGGGTGGGGTGGGGTAGGATAATGAGGTTCATGTTCATGTTACGCTGATGATGATATGTTGATCATGGCGTGGGGTGGGGTGGGGTGGGATGTTAACTTTCATGTTCATGTTAAGCTGATGATGCTACGTTGATCATGGGGTGGGGTGGGGTAGGAAAATGAGGTTCATGTTCATGTTACGCTGATGATGATATGTTGATCATGGGGTGGGGTGGGGTAGGATGTTAACGTTCATGTTCATGTTAAGCTGATGATGCTACGTTGATCATGGGATGGGGTGGGGTAGGAAAATGAGGTTCATGTTCATGTTACGCTGATGATGATATGTTGATCATGGCGTGGGGTGGGGTGGGGTGGGATGTTAACTTTCATGTTCATGTTAAGCTGATGATGCTACGTTGATCA
>Ga0126342_10008083_pt1 | contig 18812 bp, 19 predicted proteins | sample Cyp1metagenome_FD_92528 | JGI IMG/M metagenome (GOLD analysis project Ga0126342, IMG submission 92528) | Coral microbial communities from Lord Howe Island, Old Settlement Bay, Australia - Cyphastrea 1 metagenome | ecosystem: Host-associated > Invertebrates > Cnidaria > Coral ...
CCAAGGCCCCAAGGCCCCAAGGCCCCAAGCCTCGCCGGTGGTCAAATGGATGCCATGGTTCTTGTGACCAACATAGCCAGGGACTGGCAGAATTCCAAGCCTCGGCAGTTGGATCCGCTTGAATTTTTGCCGTGGCTTTCCCAGGTCATGCAGAATGGCTGCTGATCCAATCATCATTCCCCACATTCAAATTGCATCAAAAATGCCATATCGGAGGTGCTCCCCATTGAGACAAACCCTGACAAACCCACATTAGCATCATTTCCCTCAATACATCATGCCCCCTGCAGACACGGACAGAGTTCCAGCCTTTTGTCCATGTCAGTCCCGCTTTCTTTGAAGCACCCGACGTTAAACTGCTCCCAGCTCTTGGGCGCGAAACGAACGTGTCAAGCAGCACCTCTCTGTCCCGAAGAAATCAGCTGGCAAATGCCAGAACCTTCCGAAATCACTGAAAGAGATGGGCATATGGGATACCTCCTCAGACTTTGATGATTTTGAATTGGTATATAAATATAAAAAAGCATCCCATTTTGCCGTACCAATTTACACCAGAATGTGCCACCTGCTGACATGAAACATGGGCATCTGCCACATCCAGAATTCATGGAACTCTGGAGCTGTTCTCTGAAGACCATTGGCACAGTTTCAAATCGAGGATGGTACTTTCGACCAGCCTGTGTGCCATGAAGAAATGCTACCCGGGGTATTCCCTGGAATTCTGCAGCGGTTTGGGAGCTCTCTTGTTCGGTTAGGATTTTTGATGCAGGTTTGGCAATGAGTCAACTCGGTTTCGTTAAGGTGAATGATTGTGGGTCAAGGCTCTACGTGCCATAATAACTTGTCAAAAATGACTTAGAATTAGAATGTAAGAGGTTGCATTCTCTTAGACCATGCACTGCCATTTCATGGTCAATTCACTCCCAGATCTTTGGTTCATCTGCGGCACCAACGATGGCAGCGTAGCTGGGTTAAACCTGTGATCTGAAGCCTCAGATTGGGCCAGGACGAGCCCCAAGGATCCCATCCCAGCTGTGCAACTACCAGCTGCTACCAGAATCAGCCGTCAATTTCAACGAGAAGCTGCAGATAGCTGCAGTATGGGGCTATGATAATTTCTGAATCATTCTGATATGGTCAATGATCAATTGGATTCAATTGGATCATCTGGAGGATGTTTTTTTAGTGAGGATGAACTACATGAGACATGGCACATTGATCTACAAGCGCTGGAAATTGCAGGACCTTCAAGGTAACTGTTTCACCTGTTCACATTGTCTCAGGCGTCTCTATTTTCCATCATTTCATGTTTGTAGCAAATTGTAGCAATACAGTTTTACCACCATTTTGAATCACTTCAGGTTCCTGAAACTCACTGAACTCAATGAACCTTGAACCAAGATAAACCACAATAAACCACAAGAAACCACCGATCTTCGCTGATCTTTGAAGCCTTTGGCCATGGCAGCCAGGGCACTGGGTACCAGGCTCCCATCTCCAGGTCCACCGCCCGGGGAGGCGACTCGCGCCATGGGCTCCGGTGCCGGCTCCGGCGCAACGGGCGCGAGACCTGCTGGAGGTGCCACACGGAGCTGGGGGCTACCCAGAAATGTGGGTAGTTGTAGCAACCCCCAAAAAATGAGGAAAGTCTCAAGAAATATCTCTGGAACCTATAAATGTCAATGTTTGATAATATATATATATAATGTGTGTGCGTGTGTGTGTTTATATCATGCTTTAAAATATAAATATAATTCATGGAAGTCGAACATGGCCTGACGGGAAATCACCTAAAAACAGAGAATTTCTGGTGATTTGCAGCAGCCAGATTTGATGACTGGAAATGATGCTGGTTTCTTTTAGGTTTTTATGGCGACCCATGGGGCGTTGAGTCTTCATGGGCCAATCATTGGCTCAATCACCTTGAGCATCTGCCAATCTGAAGTTCTTTCTGAACGGGGGCTCCGCGGCTAGTGACAGCCAATCCTTTTTGCTTTTTATGCTTCTTAATTCATCTATCACGAGATTGATTGCGTCTAAACGCGGGGGGGTCAAAATCAAGGTCTCAAACGGGCAGCCCCATTATAATGCCAAAAACCGGTCAACATGGTGGCGGAAGGGACCAAACATTGTATTTGGATATAATTATTTGGATATGGTTGGAAAATTGGTGGTCCTGATTTCATCACTTGGAAACCCTTCATTATCTTCATTGATCTTCATTGCAACTGTTAAAAAAGGATAAAAAAGGCATGGTAGGGAAGGATAGGAAGGAGCCTGGAGCCTGAGTCCCTGCAGAAGTTGGCCGTGCCTGCTGCCAGTGACTCAACTGGTCCAAGCGTTTCAGGCATTCCACTTTCTTCGCCGCCTCCTCTGCAGCGTTCCGCGAAGGCAGGAAGTACTGAGTATGGACGCAAAGGATCCCTAATTACGCTAAGGCCAGGTTGAAGAGTTGGAGTATGATTAATGGTTGGTATGTTGTAGAAATCAACCAGCATCTTGACCACCTGCTTACAGCGATGTGTCTTGCCTGTTGCGGCATGTATCGCCACTTTGCCCTGACTGTGCTCCACCGGTGGAGCCACGAACTGCTGCGGCTTCATCGGGGCTGGTGCTGGCACTGCTGCCCTGGGGGGTGCCAAGGGGTCCACGTACAGCGAAGCAGGTCCCTGGCGGCTGCAACCTGCAGCTCCGATGGGTGGTGGGCCCACTGGTGGGCCCATGGGTGGCGGTTCCATGGCCGAGAGGTCCAGTTGTTTCTGTCGCCCTGTGGCAGGGTCGATGTTGGAGGTGTCTACATCCTCCATGCCCTGCTGACGCCAGCGCTTGGCCTCAGGGGTGTTGAGGCAGGACCCCAAAATCAGCTCTGTCAGATCCGGGAATATGACGGAATTAAGAAAAGATCCTTACCCAAGTGACCTCTTCCATCAACAAAAACATTGACTGAAATGGGCATCAGTTCGCCACAGGATCGAAGTAGAAAGTGTTCTCTGGTACCTGGAGCGCTGCTGCCGGAGCTTTTCGGCTCAGGGGTCGAAACACCACGCCCAGTAGCCCGGCACCTGATGGGTTGGATGGCATCTGTCAGCAAACATGGACATCAAATAAGATCATGACCTCGTTGGTGGCTTCAAGCTACACTGACCTGAAACTACCAAATCAATCAACTTGACTAAAGACGAACTGATAGAACTGCCGGAAACTCCATCCTTTCCACTGGCACAACACCCGTGGCCTGGGCTCGAAATGATTGACTGAACAGGACAGGCTAAGTGCTACAGCGCAAAGAACAAAGGAGCCACCTCTCTCACCACCATTCCCCTACAAATGCATGGTGTGTCCATAGACCATATCGAAATCGTATAGATATTGCTTGCCTGATATTACACAAAGGGTCCTTGTAGCCATGGTTGTCCCCAGTTGTAAGGGGGTTTACCCAGGTAGTGTGGGACTTACTAACCAACCAACCTTCGCTTTGAGCAAGCTGCTGAAAGATTTCACTCCTGCAACCAATGATCTCACCACCGAAGGTCGCGCAAGCGTGGCATTCTTGTCCTTGGAACTTCAAGGACATGAAGTTCAAACCCCCAAATGACTGCTGGGAGATGGCTCGAACCCATCCCAAGAACTCGACTCAACTGGGACCATATATATATATATTTATTTATCTATTTATATTTATATTTATATTTATTTATTTATCTATTTATATTTATATATATTTATTTATCTATTTATATTTATATTTATATTTATATTTATTTATTCATTTATTTATATTTATATTTATTTATCTATTTATATTTATATTTATATTTATTTATTCATCTATTTATATTTATATTTATTTATCTATTTATATTTATATTTATATTTATTTATCTATTTATCTATTTATATTGATATTTATATTTATCTTTATATTTATTTATTTATCTATTTATATTGATATTTATATTTATGTTACATTATATTTCTATTTATATTTATATTTATATTTATATCTGTGTGTGTGTTTGGGATGGAAGATTAGTTTCCGCATGTTTCGGCAAAAACCTCCCAGGCTGGCAGGTCCAAGGCTCAATATTGGGCAACGTCTCCAGCCCTGCTTCGGCTCGCGCCAGGCCCGCGCCAGGGCTGCTGCTTTGCCCAGCTATGGTGCTCTTGAGCTGTCCATGCGCGGAGATGAAAATGAATCCGGAGCGGTTGACCTGAGATCATGGGGATTCAACATGGGTTAATGAAACAATTAACCATTAGTATGACTTAATATTACCCAGGAGTAAATATAGGGAATTTAAGCCACAAATGGTGATATAAAAATTATAAAACCAATAATCATGGGGATACAATTGGATATATATATATATATAATGGGATAATCCCTTCCGAGATTAAATGCCTCCAACAATGTTAAGATTTATTAGCTACGAATACCAACAACCACTAACAACCTTATGAACCATCTATCATTATATGTCATTGGGGGGTCACCCTTTGGGAGGTTGTTCAATACCGACATTGCTCCGATGACACCAGATCCAGCGTCCAGGCTTGGTATCCCAGCCTCTGGCACCAGATGGGCGGGGACCCGCCGCTCTGCCCAATCCTAAAAGGCGCACCAATCGATTCCTCTCTGTCTAAATTGAAACTTAGAAATATAGCCATGGTATGTTATATATAATTACTGTATATATATATATACAGTATATTATTGATCATACTCAATATCCTCATAAACTATGATGATTATATATTATTCTTATCTCTCTGTCTCCCTGTCCATCACTATCTCAGGTAGATCAGCAGTCAAGCGAAAAAAGGAGCTTCACTTCAGCCGGCCTGGAGACTTACACCTTGCGGTAGCAGTTGTCTGGCCTGGCCAACGGGCTTGGCATATCTTTTTCCACGGCAATTTCTGCCAAAGGGTCTCCAAATCATTGCGGGTATGGATCACAACATCCGTGTTCCTTAAGAATGCCCAGAATCTAAGACTAGACCTGAAAAATATCCGCATGTTTTTCTATATACAGTATGTTCAACATGTTCCTATGAATTTTCCCATGATGATGATAACATCACCAAGTTTTCCACCCATGTTTCCACCATGTCCCAGCCATCCATCCCACCTTCTCGGCCACTCCCAGGATGGCTTCCAACAGCTCAGACTCTGCAGGGCTCAGCCCGGGGAGCCCTGGAAAATCGGGCGAAAATTTGGATGGAAAACATGGGAAAACACAACTAAAAACCACGGGGCAATCGGAAAAAATGATTGAATTTCATATGAAAATATATTAAACACTTCTTGGTGGGTTGGCAATCTGACCATCTGACCATTAACTTCTCGTAAGCAAAAAAGACATCCCCAGAGTTCAATCAAAGCCTGGGAGGTGGCACTCTGATTCACTTTCTAAGATTATCCGGCAGCAGGCATTGCGCAAAATTGCACCGAGACACCATTCAGTGATGCCCAAAAGGCATCCAGGGCAGTAGCTTGCAGGTGACTCATACCGTCCGAGGCAACATCAGGAATGGGTTTCAATGCTCTCTATAGTCTTGTTGATGTTGCTGCACTGATGAAGTCAGGTGATTACAACCATGTAAGCACCAGCGTTTCAAAAGTGCGTTTTGCGAGATCAAGCTGACAAAATGCATGCAAGAAGGGAAATTAAGACGAAAAAAAAACAACTTGCTATACTTGAAAGCTCGGTCCAAATCAATCAATACACAATGTGCGCTGTTTCTTCTCCGTCATCAGTGTAAAACATTCTGATTCTGAGCTTCAACAGGCCATGCTTTGGGCAAAGTTCCTTAAGTTGATCGAGCCAGCAGCTGAGCTTCGAGCAGTGGTCAGTGCCAAGGAATCTGGGAAGGGGTTGGTTTGGTGGTGTCAACCCCCTTCGAAAAGTAAAACATGGATGATCAAAATGTCCAAATGGTTGGAAATCAACATCATATTTGCAACCGCCAATTCGATCCCATTATCCATTATATAATTAGTACTATTCCCATGAGTCCAAGATAGTCCAAACCATGAGAAGCCACAAGCTGAAAAAAAACAGGGAGAGAACATTATATTGATGAGATTGGGTCCTGAAACCATTCAGTTGTGCCGTTGTGCCTCAAAATTGATTGGACCCTTCCAGCATGTGGTCAAATCATGTCAAATCATTGGAACACCACTGGTCAACGAAAATTTGGGTACCTAACTGGTACGTACCCATCAGAAGGTCTGATCAAACCAAGCCCAAATATTGCCTTCTAGGGTGGATTAAGTACCTCCGACAATCAAACACGGCTTGATGAAAAATCCCCCATGTATGTCATGTTTGATTACCAAAGGGTAACTGGATTTGTTGGATGGATTGGTGGACCCCTTGACGACCTGGGGCTTCTCTAAGCACTTGGCGTTTCCATCTCATCCTGGCTGCGAAAACCGTCGCCATCCACTGCATCAACCTGATGGCTGAGGGACAGATCTACGTCCATGTCACCAAAACAACAGTACATTCCGCTCAATATGGGTTTGTCTGAAATAGGGTTTCCCATGATATCCCAAAATTTGATGGTTGACTACCATGTTCAAACAAGCCCGTATTTTGGTCCTCCCTAAACCCGGCCAAAAAAACAATCCAGAATTTGAAGCCCGTTGCTGAACCTTTTTCCCCCCTTTCCCGGCTTACCAATGGTCTGAGGCACCCTGCGATCTTTGCGCTGATGCCTTCGCGGTACAACTCCTCGGCAGAAGTGCAGCAAAATGCTTGGATAAACTGCTCTTTGAACCTGGGCCTGTCATGGCCTGTCTGCATGATAAAATTGATTGTTTCTCATCACTTGGGTCAATGTAATAGATTGCTATGTTTTCTTTGTTGTTTTGTTCAAAAGTGTCTTTTGACATAAGCAACTCTACATCACTTCGCTTCGGTTCATCTTTGAAATTTACGCACGGAGTGAGTCTTAGTCTGTTTGGATGGCCTTTCTCAAAGCTTTACCGCACTAGACATGTATCTTTATTGTAGGTTGCTTGAAAGACGGCGTTATTGTCTGAATTTGGGGACTGGAATGAAATGTTCAACCATAAGTAGAATTAAAGTTGTCATAGCTGAATTTTGTGTGATGACTAGTCACTAGTCTAGTCCGCTTGCTTTCGCTTCCAACACTTCCACTTGATTGTCTGCAAGCATACGACTGGTTAACCACTTTCATTGCATGTTCTACTCCTCAATTGTCCTTTTTATATCTTGTTGGCCTTCTTCCTCTGATAGGAGTGAAGACTTCTGGTATAATCTTCATTCCATCAATTATTCCCTCTCCGCTAATAATGCTAATATCGAAAAAAAAACAAACGAAACCTTGAACTCCACTGCTGCTGGTAAAAATCAATGATAGAGTCGTGAAGTGAATATATTGTTACAATTATATAGCTTGACATGTTGGCACTAAAAATCCTGTCATAGTGCCTTGGTTCCACCTTGTTGCGGATGACATAGCTGCCAAAAGCTATGCATGTTGTTGAGGATTGCCGTTGGTTGCTGTGTTCCTGTGGGCGCTTTGTTCCCAGTACCTCTTTTTTCGTGCAGTTATATCTTTTGTAGTCGAAAGCTTGTTTAATTTCTCCGAATTTCAGTTTATTGACTTGTTGTTGATTTACTTTTAGTATTTCAACCTTTTCAGATTCAGTATATAATCTAAAACCATCTGCTCCATTGTGCTACAATCGATATCCTTATAGTCTTGGATGTTTGAAATAGCTTTTGGGATAAAATTGAGGCTTCAGGATGTTGAATCGAGCGAGAGTGGGCTTGAGTTTCGCTGTCGTAAGTTCCGTCGAGTTTCCATCTTGTAGATGTTGGGAATGGATGCTGTGCTTCAATCATTTGCTCGAAGATGTTCTCGTTCATGTTGTTTCTTTCCATCAACTACCTTTAATTGCATAAACATACATTTCTTGAATTGTGTTCGGGTCTGCCGCTCACAGTTGTGATTTTTTTTCCCCTGAAACCTCAGTAAAATACTGCTCCTGTGACTGAAATGTATGTACATATGACGATCCGTAGGTATAATATGCAGATAGAGATACAATAGAGTAAATAGGTGTATACTGTATACATATAATATATATGCACAATGTATAATATGTATAATATATATATGTGTGTGTGTGTAGCTCCATCATGTGTCTTGAAGGCTCCTGGAGCTTGTTCCACATAATATACAGCTTATATTAGAAACGACCCTAAAATTCTTGAAGGCTAACGTCCAATGTAGGCAAAACTTAATCAGTTCATCTAGCAAAAACAATTTTATTGAGGAACAACCCTATTGAACTCATTCATAAGTTCAATTACTGCAGATTCCTTGGCCAATGTCATAAAATGTCGTAAAATCGATGCTTAAGTTGATCCTCCAAAAAAATATGCATGCTGCATGAGACTAAAACGGTTAAAAAAAAAGATACTTGAAAGAATGTGGGAAAGATCATGTGTTCAAAACATTTCACAACCTTGGTTGAAGTGATTCCTTGAATGTCAAGCTCACAGGTTGATGGGCAGAATCGACGGCTCCAATGGGCAGGTTGAACTCGCTGTCAAAGACTGACAAGTTGCTCTTGACGATTCGCCGCATAGACAATGAAGATCATATAGACAGGCCCAACCACACAACCAAAACGTTTGCCCATGCCTTGAGGCCCTGAGGGAAGCTATGTCAGTTTTTTTTTGGATATGGGTTTCTTCACAAATGGGGAAATGGGGCATACCAATGCCCTACCCTAAAATGACAACTACATGACAACTACAGTATGTGAAACATGGGAAAGCGCGGGTTTGAATCGCTGGATATGGGGATTCCCTGTTTTTGGCATGGACAAATCCATACCTTGAGCCGTCTTGAGTATGCAACCTTTGAATTTCCTCCATTTTGGGGAAGTCCCTGAGTTAATTGGCACTCACAGGGACATGGTCGATCTGTTTTATTAGGCTGGAACAGCAGCCTGGGCCTGGAACCACTTGGGGCCCCACATGCAACGCATGCCGCAAGCGGCTGGGGCGCCGCATCTGGCTGATGACAAAGACCTGAAGAGCGTCTTTTGCTAAACCCACCTGGAAATGGTTGAGATGACTGGGTTCCAGTCAACCAAATGCACCGTGTTGCAACCCAAAGTCTTATTCCGCAATCTCGGGATCACTGATTTGGTAGGCAGCCTCTGGCACAGGTTTTAAGCTTGCGCGAGAATCTCGAAATCATTTCCATTGATTGGCTGTTGACAAAGAATGTCACTGCTGTCTGCACCAATCCCAGTAGAAACCTGCAGTTTTTTTTGATGTGTTTCTACCTCTTAGATCCTCTTAGCGGGTGAACATTCCACTCTTGGTGGAATCTCCTGCCACTAGCCCCCATTTCTGTTGGTGGTTTCTTGCCGACTCCTTCCTTGGTTCCCAGGCGTTTTCACCAGGATCTCCCAGGGCTTCAGGGGAATCAGCTGAGGGACCTGAGATGATTTCTGCGAAGGTACTTGAGGGAATATGTGCTATCTATATGTATATTTAAAGATTAGATTGGATAAAGAACAAGACAAAGAGATAGAGTTAAAGATAAAGATAAAGATAAGATAGATTTAGATAAATTTAGATAGATGTAGAAAGACTGAGATAGATTTATATAGATAAATACGGATTTAGACAGATTCAGATAGATTTAGATAGATATACACCCGCCTCTTGATGGCATGCATGGAGGACATGACCTGATATTCTACAAACAAATCCCATACCCACCTCTCAGTGCACAAATCAAAAGCTCGCTTTTCACTTTACACAGGATCCGATATTTGACATCGATTTTCAGTATATGGATGAAGTGGTTTGCAAGCCTGCATCACTGTGATTTGTGGCAAATCACAGCCCCCACCCAGCATACACTGTACTCACTTCAAAACCATCTCTTGATAGCCAGGAGAAAAAAGAAACAACTCGTTCTGTCCAACGACACGGCTGAGCTTGTCACAAAAGCGATGACGATCAGGACCAAATCGGACCTCCTCAGCCATTTGTGGACTTGTATCATTTCAATCAGAAAAAGAACAGGAAAAACCTGGCATGACCTGGAAGATCCTGGAAGTAAAGGCCCACCAATTCCCCAGTTTACGATAATTTGGGATCTATCTATCTATCTAATCTAATCTAATCTAAATCTAATCTAATCTATCTATCTATCTATCTACCTTACCTACCCTACCCTACCTATCTATGTGTTTGTACACTAATACATTCTTGTATTGCGTGGTGTCTGTGGTGCATCCCCCAAATCTCCTCGCAACCGGTCGCCCAGGTGACCCGACATGTAGATCTTCTGGGTCCAGTGCAGGCCACCGAAAGAGCCGCGAGCGAGCAGCTGCTGCCTGTGATCCCCAGGGGATCTTCGGTTCCATGTCTTCAACCCTAAAAATACGGATTGCCAACAAACATATATAGACTTACCTGGCAACTGCGATTTAGACAGAAAATGTCATATTCACGTGTCATTTTTTAAACACGAATGGGAGATACATGCATATATACCTACATATATATATATTATATGCGCTGAAAGGGGGACTTGCAGGACAAAAGTACAAAAGTGAGATTTTCCTGAGAACGAGGGGGCCTATCAGAAAAAAACCTATCGATCCACCTATCACCCAGCTGACAACCACAGGGGCTAAGGGCGGCATACCGAGTCCAGCCTGGATTTGTTTGGTGAACAAACCCATGAAGACTGGGCATCTCCGAAACCACCCAAGATTGACCAGTCATCCTCATCCATGTTCGAATAAATATATATTAATTGATTCTCTCGTATCTTCGTCTATGGTATATATTCATTATCACTCAGTAAATTCACTGCCTATTTTCGGTACCAGAAACCACTTTGATTTAGCGCAGTCTTATTCAAAATTTGGGCCATCATCCAGCATCCATCATTATAATTGTGTTTTTCATTCATTGGATTTGTGGAAACCCAATCTTTTTGGTCCCTGCCATGTCCGCCCATTGGGCCCACACCACTGCCAGCTGCTCTTCGGGATTGAGGCCACCATCGTTCTCATACCCCTGGTGGCACATCAGGTCTGTTGCATAGCTATGGAAAATCACCATAAATCACCAATAATGGGTACCCTGGGGTAACCTGGCAATCGGAAATCCTCTATGCATGGATGCCTTTAATGGGAAATTCATGGTGGATTTTCCAATGCCTCATTTGATTTCTGGAGGGTAAATGGTCTATAAATGGGCGACGTCATAGCTACACTAAAATCCTAGAGTGTACCATGTTTTGCACATAAAGTCTCCATATGCCTCCATCATATCTGAATGTGTCTTTGGACAAGATGTTCCAAGACGCCCCCAAGATAACAAACGTGATGATCTATGATTATCGCCTGCATCACCTGTCATCGCCTACGTTAGCTCCCAGGCAGGACGGACGGTGGAACCTTGTGCTGAGCCCAGTCGATATTCATGGCCTCAAAGCAGCATGTCCAAAATCTTTCATACATAAATTGACTACTTGGTGGCCTGTTGATCCCCAGCTCAAGGCTTTTAACATCACAATCTGGGACAGAAGTGCGTGTACTACTACAATATATTCAGAATACCAAATAGAGCTGGACAACACAGAAACAGTGCATGGGAACATTGCATGATTGTCATTTTTGAGATGTTGATTGATTTGCAATCGTCATTGAATGTCATTGCAGCAAAGCTGCCTAGGTCCTTTCTATGGCAAGGGCACACGAAGCTTAAATCCACCACTAGAAAGATCTGAGAAGTAACTTTGACACAAGGTCGGAAACCGGAGAGAACTGTTGTTAATGATTGTGTTCTGGACTAGAAGCAACCCTGTTTTTCAGCTGGGATATCCTCCAAAATAGTGGCTTAAATAGCGACTGGAGATTCAAAGGGCACGACCCGCCACTTCATTAGTGAGACTGCATATATCCCCGTCAAACCCTGTGATCTGAAGAAATCTCGATCTTGTCGGCCGCATCCCCGTCATATCACCGGTGGATTTATACTAACAGCCATCAGTTCACAACTCATCTTGAAAGCTAAATATAGCCAGAATTTTTCCAGTTGATACTATTCAGAATAGTAACATGACAATTCCCGGAAATCTGAAGCATTCTTTCTGATCCAAAATGTTGATTTGGGGGGTTCCATAATAATTGGATGCACCACTAAATCATCCATATTTTAATAGGATTTTCCCTGATTTTCCCTTATAAAACATCCATTTTGGGGCCCCATTTATGGAAACCCCCCTTGAGGGCCTGGCTGTGTATGTAATCGTGGCTTCATGGTACTTCCTCAAAACCGAGCCCAGGCCGGGCCCCGGGTAACCACCGGGTTTAAGAAAGACATCTGCCAGTCCAACACCTGGACTACCCTCTGGTAAACTAACATAACTATGGAAAATCACCATTTTCATTGGGTAAATCCACTATAAATGGCAATTTTCAATAGCTATGTTAAATTACCAGAGGGTAGTGTACTTACTACAGTTAATGATAGATCATATTCTGGTTGGTGGTTTCAATGGTTTCAACCATCTTGAAAAAGTTGTCATTCAGTTGGGATGATGATTCCCAATATATGGGAAAATAATCATGTTCCAAACTACCAACCAGATATAGCTTTGGGAAAGCCAATAATAGACAACTATATACCACTTGGGGATAGTTTCAACCGTGTCAACCCCATTTAAGTGGTGATTTTGTGGATGGTTAAGATCTTGGGTTTACCACATTTTCTCAAAAATTGCAATGTACTGGAAGCATAAGATGGCACAACACACAATAGATACCCTCTGGTAAACTAATATAACTATGGAAAATCACCACTTTTGATAGGTAAATCAACTATTTCTATGGGCCATGGCTTCTATATCTATGTTAGTTTACCAGGAAAATCACCACTTTTCATGGGTAAATCCACTATTTCTATGGCCATATTCCTAGCCAGGTCCCGGTAAGGTCCCGATGCCAAGGCACTTGTGCAAGGACACGGTGGCCTCATCGAGTCCCAGGAGATTGTCCTCCCCAGGCTGGGATGTACCGTCATGGTCATGGTGGTTAATGGTGGTTAATGGTGGTTAATAATAGTGAATCATAGTGGCCTTCTAGTCATCACACATGGCAAGCTGGAAAATGTCCACACATTTTATGGAGGTCTTTATAAAAACAATCATCCAAAAAAAATGGGTGATGTTCTATTTTTAGGTATCTAATTACTGTATTTACACAAGATAAAACATCCTCAAGTAACCAAACATGGCTGGGGAGTCCCCAAACTGAATTTGGGCAATTCTCGCGTGCCAGGTAAGATGATTGGGGCGCTGAGTTTGGTCAGCACCTCGCTGAAGCCATGAACATAGAATTCCGTAATATTCCGTATGCTACCTTCCATCGGTTTCACATGGCTTCCTTACTGGATCTCTTTGGGACACTTTCGGTCATAGGACATAAAGAAAGTTGACGTTGTGCTTCCCAACTCTTGAACCCATGCGGGACATCCCAAGCTGAACAGGAAGACGATGTCAAATGTAAGCAATGTTTCTAGCTTTGCATTTTGATCTGGAGATATCGCGAGACTTTGTCCACCTACTTGCACGCATGTGGGCATGGTATGATCATAGGTCTGTTCATCTGAAGTATTGATGGTGGATGGCTGTTGCTTTGAAGATAAACAAACCGCAAATACAAAGACACCACGTATACATACACGCTCACTTACGCATACATGCGAGTGCATGCGCATGTAATAGTTTGAGAACACGCATACTATTTATATCTAAAAATATACGAGCATGCCGCAAGACAAACTGAAAGGTAAAGGTACATATACAGCTATCTGTGCATGTATAAAGTATAGATGTACATCATTCTATATGGCTATGGGCCAACCAAATTAGATTGGATTTATGTATGTAAATCCCCTTCAAATATGATGACATTTGTTTTGACACATCCCCATCTATGTAAATATGATTGCATATAAGGTTAATATATAATTATAAATAAATATGTATATATATATGTGTGTGTGTGCGTGTAGTAACTCCCAAAAAGATAGAAGTTGGTAAAATCCTAAGTAAATCCTAGTGATTACACCGGTTCTACCCTTTTTGGGCTGACCATATTTGTATAGTTGGATGATGTTGGATGATGTTGGATGATGTTGGATGATGTTGGATGATGTTGGATGATGTTGGATGATGTTGGATTACCATAGTTTCTACCGACTGTGGGGCCCCCTAGTTATAAGTTGCCGTTTAAACCCCATCTAACTATAGATATAACATGATATAACTACATATAACTACCATAAACCCTAGTTATTGTAGTTACCTGTAATTAAACAGTGTCGAAACCAACTTAGCTATCTTGGGGGACCCACAGCTCGGGACCAGCTCGCTCTCCTCGGCCGCAGCTCGTCTGGGGCCAAGGCGCTGCTGAAACAGCCGTTTTCTGGCTGCAACTCGGTGGGGATCATCCAAGCTGGAGGGTTAAGCACTAATGGATGAACATAACCTGGGAAAACAAACGAAAAACCATTGAAAGGTACGGGGTACAATATGGTACAATCACTTGAAGATATGTTAATGAATCATAATGAATCTATAATCATAAATCATAAAGCTTGCTAGCTGCTAGTATCTTTCTGGAGAATATAGCCTAGTTTCATCCCAATAGAAGAAGAAAGAAAATCATCACCCCCCCCACAGTAGCTTGTTTTATTGGGGAGTACGACTCTAGTAGCCAATCTCTGGGTTCGAGCTTATTAATGTGGCATGCCCTTACTTAAGATGTCTTGAGATGATTTACACGATACTCCCATTTCTTGGCTGATAATTGCAGATGATTTATCATTATTGCGGATCCCCACATTACTAAATAAATGTGGTCTCAACCAATAAAAGCGATACACATAGGGACTTATGTATTTACATAACTAACCAGTTAACTAATCAACTCAACCAAGAAACAGGAGGACTGACTCACCCTAAGTTTCTCATTGACAGGAATGGTGTGATTTACCCAGCAATTTCTAGGGACTTATATAACTACGTAGTAAGAAGAGTGACGTGTGCAAAAAAACCAGTTGGATTCACTGTGCCCAACAAACACCTAAAATGCTACCAAGAATGAGAGCCAAGCTACTGAAGGCTGGCAGCCACCTTGCCATGGTGCCATGGGTTCGTCAATTTTGATCATCATCCTAGGTAAGGTGGAAAACAACACTTCACACCACCAACATTAAATGCTACTACTGCTATTAGTAAAAATTCAATTCTGTTGGTTTGAGAGGAGAAAATCAGAGCCATCTAAATAGGTGAGCTGTTCAAAAAATGAGATGTTCCCTCTGATTCTGGTGGCTATGGAAATTGAGATTCAGTGCCAGGTAAAAATGATCAGGGAGCATTCAAATGTGCTAAACATTGGGGCACCAAAAAAACATCAACAAATCCACCAAGCTGACTCTCTTCCGAGCTTTCGGGGGCCCAAGCTGCCGCAAGCCTGATATAGCAAGAGAAGGCAATGCAAACCGGCAGCAAAAGCCAGCGCCCGCCCATGCAGGGTCGAGGTATAACCCTTGGGAATCTGCTGGTGTTTTGACATTTTTCAGCCAAGATATTCCATCGTCCATTTTAGCGAGGCAGCAAGTTAGGATCTGGATGCATGTCTCGTGCTGTTGCATTCGTGACTGTGTCCTGGCTCCCTGATGGGGATGAGTTGGGAGACTTTGACATCCTTCAAAGGGGGGATGGGGAAGATATCTGATATAGACTGATTGTGAAGAGCCAAAAGGGATGGACGGCAAGCAACTACTAGGCATGTTTGGAAAGTAGCGCATAGACTTCTACCAAAGGTTCGATGACAAGTTCAAATGGGACCCAGCTTCATGAGTTCCACTTATTCAAGAGATTCTGCATCTATGATACCTTTAGTCATGAGTCTCTTGAGTCAACAAAATGAGGAGTAATTATCAGAATCTACTGACATCCATCTGGTGGGCGCAGCAGGAGCGGGACCATCCATTGGTTTCCGACATCTGTAAGTGTAATCAAGATGCTTGGGACTGCCATGTTTAAGGAACAAACTTTCCGTGGTGCTATTCGCCGCGTTCCGAGTATTCCTGCTCATTGTGGCTTGACATGTCAATGGGCGTGGGTTTTTGACCCCTCCTTGCTCAAACACCATTCTTGGCAGTCGCGCTGGTTATGTCAGAAATCGTCACTGATGGTTCTGCAACATGCAGGTATCATGTTGATTACTTTTGTGACATTCCGTGCTTTTGTTGGAAAGACCAATGCTTGACCTATCTGGGTCTTATCAATCATATCAATAATGATGATTGAAAAATGGATTTAGGGGACCTTTCCCTGATTCAGAAAAACCTTGAGAATTATTCCTGCTTGCGCCACCATTGCACGACCACAACGGAGCTTTCGAAATGAGCTTGTGCAAGCTTGCGGGAGCTTGCGCGAACAAGTTTTGCTGAGATTTGGGGCATTGTTGCATGCGGAATGCCAGCGCGGAGCAGATTTTTGATTTGGTTTCAAATGGCTCATGCTATTTTGATATGTTTTGAGCTTGGTCCCGTTCAATTTTTCAAAAGAAATTCCAAGGAATATTAGCGTGGTCTTGCCGGCAGAACGCGGCCCATCTCCCAATCGGGTGCAGCTCTTCCCAGAACTTCCCGGACCTTGGCCAACACCAGGCTCTTCTGTAGGGCTGCACTCTGCTGCTCCTTCTCGTAAAGGGCCTGACAGCAGAGCGGAACCAGCCGAAAAAAATGGCCCCATCCAGAAAACATGTATATAATATATATATATATATTATAAGAGATTTAGGAATCATAACAGGTACAATGGAACATAACGGAAAGTAGACAAGATTCCACCAATCAGCTTTTTACCCCGACAGGAGGTCTCTTGACCAATTCAAGGTAACAAATTCACAAGGTCCTATTGATCCTCTGTCTTTGTTTCTAGTGTTTCTGTCTTCAAGACCATGCTTATGCAGCTCCACATTTCGACATCTTGCTTGAACTCACTAGATGTGAGTTTGCAATGATGGGCCCCTATCATGTACGATACTTGCGGGGTCGTGACCCACAGTTGCAAGTTGTCGTAGCATGGTATACCTGGTACGGGCCATCATTCTCGATGCTGCAGCCTTTTTCAGCGCGGCTGGAGCACCTGTTTACAGTCTATTACTGATCAAAACCTGCCACGGGGGCGCACCCTGCGCGAATCGTTGCTACGCAGGACGACCTCCGGGTTTCTGATATACGACCGGCCAGTGTCACCTTTGAAGTTGTTCAAGCTTGAAGTTGTTCAAGCTACATCTTGCCGAATCTTGCCATGAAAATTATCTTCAAAAAACCGTGTAATTGTATAAAAGCTGATTTGCATGCAAGTATCATGGATGGTTTTTCATACATTGAGGAGACCCGCTCAACTGGGCTTTCAGGAGGGTGCTGATATTTTATTCCAGCCACACCGACCGTTGACAGCGCCCTATGGAATGCCATAAGTGGTGCAAAACTCCTGTAGTTTCGAAACTTCATGGCGTGCTGGGTCTTTCACCTGAGTTCCATCAGCACCGCATGCGGGAAAGGTGTTGTAAAAAAAAACTTCCCCAATATTGGCATCTATTGACCATTGGCATCTATCCGGTTGCAATTTTACATTAGGCCCAGGGTAGAGAAGTGTGTTTTCCCAAAGCCTAGCGCTCTTTTCGAACAGATCTGCTCCAATTTCCGAAGCAGCTTCCATCGTGCCTTCGGCTCCCTCCAACCACCCCGATTGGATCACCCAAACAATCCGAAACAATGTTTCTGCAAGATGTCTTCGAATCTTTTCCCAACGTTAACTATATATCCTATTAAATCCTATCATTATAGGTGTGGCTCATGTTGCCATTCGGGTGCCAAAAGGGTGACACAGAAACATTGAAACACGCAATCCAAATACGTAAGACATTGCGAATCTAATGCATGTCTTACGATATTGTGTAATAATTGTAATACATTGCATGTTTTGCTGGGTAACTATAATTCTCACATTTTCATGGCAAATGATCAAAGTCTTCACCAAGGTTTATCCACTCGGTGAGACCTTCCATCCCGACACTTGGGGGCTTCCAACTCGAAGATTTCAATGGGAAAACAATCTTGATCAATCTCCATTTTTCTAAAAGGTATTAGAACCCCCAAACTAGCCTATGCCTATGATTTGGTGGATCAACAACTTACCTTTTGGTTTTGTGCATCAGTGACTGCCATGGGATATCAAGCCCCCGGCCAATTACAGTAGGGGGGTGGGGTTGGAGCCACCCATTTAGTACATTTAGTAGTGGCCCCGGTATTTTTCTCTACGAAATGCCGGACCTGAGTCTACAAAATGGGTTGCCGAGGCTCCTCTCCGCAGAAGCTGTACCAAGTCTCCTTCTGTTCTGGGCTGCCCCTCTGGTATGTCCTGGCCGCCGAGCTAGTGACGACCTAGTGACCATGGACCATTTGAAAATAGCGAATATGATGTGAACAAAGATATAGTAGGTGCAATATATCATATATAAAACAGTATATACATAAATATATATGATAGAATACACAATATATGTATAATACAATACGTACACACACACATATATGAGCGATTGTGAAAACCCTAGGTTCACGGAAAGGACATTCACAAATTTGGGAAGGTCCCATCGCTTACCACACGTTTGTACAATAATGATATATGGTAAACTTGGGGGGTATCGC
>Ga0126342_10008084_pt1 | contig 18812 bp, 14 predicted proteins | sample Cyp1metagenome_FD_92528 | JGI IMG/M metagenome (GOLD analysis project Ga0126342, IMG submission 92528) | Coral microbial communities from Lord Howe Island, Old Settlement Bay, Australia - Cyphastrea 1 metagenome | ecosystem: Host-associated > Invertebrates > Cnidaria > Coral ...
CCAGTATTAACCAGTATTAACCACTATTAACCACTATTCAACACTATTAACCAGTTTTTCAGGTGGTAAACTTCACCCCCCTTTTCGGTGGCCAAACACATTACATTCTCCAGGTCTTTGCGATCGCCTTCACACAAGTGGCAGTGGATACCCCTGCGGGCCATGCATATTTCAGCTCCCTACCGCAGGCCGTGGTGGTGGGGTGACGACCAGGGGACCTGAAAAAGCGTTCAGTTGGGGTTCACAGAAAACTCCAATTTCACTATGGTTTATGAGTGGGACCTGAAAAAAACCTAAGTTGGTGAACAGAATTCCAATAACTATGGTTTTAATGATACGCAAATAACTATAGTTACTATAGTTCATTGGGATTTATAAACATTTATAAACCAACTAACTTATAACTGGGGGGGCCCACATTGTAGGACCATAGGACCATAGAGTGCCAGATTCGTGCCATGGAGAGAAGTGGCTTTACCTTTCCAGTTCAACGCTGGGATGGTTTGTTGCATCGTCACAGGGATTGCTGGATGCCCACTAAGCATCACTAAACAACATAGATGTGGGTTTGCCATGGTTTGGCCAAGCATAGGCTACCCCCAAATATATATATATATATATACATTTGCAATGTTCCTCAATAATAATGTGTAACACACACACAGAGGTATACCATTTCTGAACTAACCCATGTCCAAAATGTCCAGCTTGAGCCAAATTACTTGGTTGATTAATGAAGACCAGTAGGTTTCTACATTCCATTTTCTACAACTCTTCTACTGTATGTAATGGATTGCATTTGTGATGCCCAAAGGTTTTCTTCCCAAACAGACATGACTGAAATAAACCCGAAAATGTACAAGTCACATCCCAAACGCCATTCGGTAATCAAACATGGAAATGGAACACCCCCCCATCTGTAGATGATTTTCCCATCATATTGTCCATCTAGTTCCGGCATTTCCCAGCCATGTTTGATTACTGAGTTGGGTAATCTGTTGGCTCCAAATCCATGAGCCATGGCAGGTAAACCGGCAGGTTTTCATGGCACTGGTGCATAGGGGGATTCTTTCTGCGTCCTCTTCATGCAGTAAGATTTCATGTCCTTCTGAAAGACCAGATTCGTTGGCAGTACTTCGTTAGCCATGTGCTTTCGGGTGTGGAAAGGGGTAGCAGATGGTAGCAGATGGTAGCAGGCCATGTTCAGCTTGATCTTCAACGGCTGCTTCAACAACAATTTGGTGGAAATGGCACGGCTGTCGTTTCAGGCGCTTCATGGCGCTTCGTCATCCCATGGCAGGGCGTGTTTGTTTTTTTCATCCCAGGATTTGGGGCCCAGAACCATCGTCAGGACGACCTGGTCGTCAGCTTTCTGTTTGTCGTGGCCACAGAAAACGGTTTTTGCAGTGGCCGTGATTCTGGGTTTTTAAGGTGAAAATTTGAATGGCAATGGTAAACAATAATTTGCAGAAAAGGAGATGTGTTTCACAACCCAAGATGTTACATGTTCATGCATTTTCTTTATCTGGTAATGTTTCACAAGGTTGCCACACATGGTGGCAGAAGCTTCGGCCTATGTTTCCATGTTTTCCAAGGCAGGCTTTCTGCTCATCGCGCCTCTCACTGCCACTTGGTCGTACAGGAGGTTATGAAATCTGATGCAGTGAATGAAACAAACACCATAGAGCCATCATTCTATGCTCTCTCTCTATATATATTAATTATATATTATATATAAATGAAACAAACACACACACAAACACAAACACAAACACAAACACAAACACAAACACAAACACAAACACAAACACAAACACACATGTATATATATATAATATAATAGTGCAATCACGTAGAAATCAATTTGAAATCATCAAACCCAGTTGATTTCTGGAGGCCTTCAGGTCACTGCACCCAGATTTCAGGTCATGAATCTGCTCCTGGGGGTGTTGGTCGAAGTTCAGCCCTCAGAGAAAAAGATAGAAAAAGAGTTGTTCTTGTCAACCATGGGCCGCAATGTGGAGAACACTCCATCAAAATTGGTAGTCAACAAATAGTTTAATTAGGTTTAGATATAGGCAGCTTGCACTCATTTTCAACGCGTTTTCTATGGAAATGGGTCGATCTTTTGAAGTGGCTCATATCTTGTGGCAGCTTGTGGCAGGTGGTGCGCGTAGTAGCTACTGCAGAACAGGAGGGCCGTGTCGTGCTGGGAGCCCCGGTGGTTCGCTCCAGCGAGTCGACATCCGCCAGCTATGACTTGGTACATCGACCGGGATCATCCAGGTTTTGAAGGGTGACCCAGAAGGGACATTTTAGCTGTTTTTCAATAGTGATTCGCAGAATTTGAGAAACAATGCGCAGTGAAATACCTGATTACCAGTTATCTACTTATACTTATATAATCTTATATAATTACTTATTATTCATATTTGTTCATTTGGTTACCTAATATTCATCTGGTACATCCTTGGCTTCCGTGAGACACCAGGTCCAGGTCTCTGGTCTCAGGCGCAATCTGAAAGAGGAGCTTCACTACGCTAAAGAGGCCATGGGTGCAGATGACACGACCATCAGCCAAGAGGACGGCCGCGAATCGCCTGGATTTTTATTCCGGGGAATCCCGGTTCTGAACAGGGAAAAAACGACGTGTTGATTTTTTGGATATAAAAATGATCAACAATAAATTAAAATCATACAGGTATATAAAGGTACTCATGATTCCTGATTGCGTCTTTGGATAGATTTTCCATGGAAGCCTGCTACTATCGTTTTGGGAGATGTGTCGAGACTCAATCAACGGCACTTGTATTTGATAAGTCAAGAGAGCTGGCTAGGACCGAACCGACATCGACTCACCTGCGGCAAGGGCGTGTTCAGAAATGCACTTGCATGTAAATATGATGTAATTTGTATATGGTATACGGACAACATATATATATAGTATATGTCTATGTCATTATGACGCATATGTGCACATAATATATATATATATATATATATGTGTGTGTAACACGCTTAGCGGTGGGACATGTTTTTTGAAGATCCAAATGGACCAATGGACCGAGGAGTTCATCTGCCTCCTCCAAAACGATCAAGCCATTGATGTGCTTCAAGATGTTGGGATCCCAGTGAAAGGGGAGAAAACCGCTGGGAATATCTCAGTGATCTGGTTGGTGGTTCAAATTGGATCGAAGTATTTGATGTTCGATTCGAGGTGTCATGAAATGACATCTTTTTTGATAGCTTGAAAGCAGTGTAGAAACAAGAGCTGGGTGACCTCATCCGTTGTTCCAGCATTGCTCTCACGTTGGCGTTTTTATTTTTGGAGGGGTTGACATATTCAACCAGGCAATTTAGGGATATTATAGCTGCTATAGCTGGAAGGTGCTGGAAGCCTCAGAAATGCGGATTGGCAAATGATTTGAAATGATTCGACAATAATGTGTTCAATCTCTTGGGGATTGCTACTCTCCGGTGGGATCTTGCACATATTTCAGACCCTTTCGTTGTCGATCGAGACGGGGTGGGCCTTTGTTGAGGTGGGAGTGGACCTCATTGCTTTGGTAAAAGATCCTAACATCATTTTCGAGGGCGAACCCTTCATGGGTTTCCAGGCAGGCTGAGAGCACGGGGGATCATTCGCATGGAAAGTCAGCGTCACTGCAAGCCGGAAATGTTGCTGTGTGCCCGTCATCTACAGTCGGACACCTTTGCTGCATGCGAAAGCCACTGTGCACATTTCGTGTAAGGTTTATTCGGGGAAAAAAGAATCACGACCGTGCGGCCCATAGATTTTGGTCTTTTGATTGCATGAATTCATATTTGGATTTGGGGACCTATCAGTCAACGAACCAGGGAAACCGGAAATCAAGAGGAAAATCATCTTCAAAACGCTGGATTTTCGTCATGTGAGAGAGCTAGAGGGTTCCTCAACTGACTTAGGCCCATAATAGTTGACTGGTTGGTGGTTTGGAACATTTTTTATTTTCCATAGTATATGGACGTTTATGGGATAATCCTTCCCAACTGACTAATAATGGTTAAAACCACCAACCAGAAAAACATATTGCTTACAGCCTCCGCGCCGCAACGACATGTGCAGGACTTCCTTGACGAAATCCTTCTCCTGCGCGGCTCAAATGCTGCCACAGTGAAGGACTCTCTGCTCGAAGGGTTTTGTTTCAAGACCCTCAGCCATCACTCAAAAATTCAAAAAGTGAAGAACCGTTTCAACGCGGCGGTTCAATTATTTGCAAATCATCTGCAGATCATGTATCACCAGGGGTTTATGTTTCTTTTTTAAAGTAGAAATCTAGGATTATCGCTGTCGAAGACGTGAAATACTTTCCTTCTCAGTAGAACTCATGTAGAAATCAGGGGTGCCTAGGTCTCCACAACCTTTTTTTTAAAGTATATAGCGGTTTGCTAGGGGCACCCCTGGCCCGAAAATCGGCGGAGGACCTCACGGTGCTGAAAAATCAGATCATACAGACCTTGCCGCAAGTGCTGAAGAAGAAGCTGAGGGTATGAAGGGACCATCGATGACGATCACCAGACTTGGGGACGGATCAAAACCATTCAAAAGCTATGGAAACCTACCATGAATTGAAACAAAATCACATCATTTGCAACATCCCATTTGAAATGGAGAAATGAACTTCTTCAATGGCCGCTGTTTTTTTGTGTTTACCACAGGGCCAAGGTTTTGACCCAGACCCAAAGAATCATGAGATATTATAGTAGAAGAGCCCCTGAAGAGAGATAATGAAGAGGAACAGCAGCAAAAATGATGCAGGTCATCCATTTACCGTGTAGTCTTGCTAAAGATCCTAGTGTAAGTTGAACAAGTTCTTTCCAATGTCACAAGTATGTCTAAGAAGGTCATCAAAAAAGAATGGGACTGCAGCCGCTGCAGTCTTGAAGGGGTTGAATTCCCAGAAGTACAGCTGGCTCTGTAGGCTTACACTCATGAAGTGTTCAGGTTGCCCTGCCGCCATGTTTCACCCAGTAGCCCTCTAGGGCCTTACAATGGACTACCCCCCCAAACGGGGGGGTCCGGGTCTATGGCAGCCTGGGATTTACACCAAGATTAGTCATGGAATGTCGCCATATGGTGGCGTCTCAATGGCTTAGAACATCACCCCGGAGCAGTACACATATAGGATATTTATGGATATTTAGTTATATTGCCAACGATTAAGTTTGCAACATAGCACTGCTTCAATATCCTCCCAGAGGCTTGGGTCCATTGGGTCATGTTCATCATGGCTTGATATGGCTGGGGCTTCGCATCTTGGGATACCTCATGATACCTCCAAACTCCGTCGCAGCCCGCGTTGCCCGGGCTGCCCGTTGAAGCCACGTTGAATGCAAGCGACAGTTGGTTGTTCGCCCGGTCAAGCCGCGGCGCTGTATGGGACTTGCCCGGTTTAAATTGCGTCGGAAAAAGACAAAGTGAGGGGCCATGGATTGGTGGGTTTCACCAACCATTTCTGGAGGCTTTACCCTCTGGGAAACTAACATAACTATGGAAAATGACAATTTTCAATGGGTAAATCCACTATTTCTATGCGCAATTTTCAGTAGCTATTTTGACATAACCAGAGGGTAAACGGCTTATAACGGCTTTAATATGCTTCAATGAGAAGTCTGATCATCATTCCGATGCCGTGCAAATTTTGGAGAGCCATGAAATTTTTGGGGTACTGGGGGTGGCTGGGGCATGTGGAATCTTGAGGAATCTTGAGGATACCGTGACATACCCATAGAATATCATAGAATCCAATAGATGAAAGAGACATCACCGTGACATATACCTCTCTGATCCCCTTGCAGTTCTCCATCGAAAATTGACCCAGCCCGAAAGGCCTGACTTCTGCGGCATGCTGCAGGGGCGCCGGAGGTAGGAGTTCAGCCCGCAGTGAATGATCCACATATCACATATCCATGGGGATGGTGAAGCCATAGGCGCGAGAGTTGCAGAATCCATTTATTTTACCCTCTGGTTATTTAACATAGCCATGGAAAATGGCCTATCTATAGATGGTTTACCTATTAAAAATGGTGATTTCCATGGCTATGTTAAATAACCAGATGGTATATGCTATACTATGATATACTTAAACCGTCTTAGACCCTAAGAATCCTAAGATCCATCTTCAAACCATCTAGATCTCCGATCCATTGATGTTTCCGTGGTGAAATTTGCCGTGGAACAGTGGTACTTGACGTCTGCAGCATCCCATCTCGAGATGTGGCCCCAGCCCAGTAGCGACATGGCGCCATGTCTGACCTCGAGGCCGCCTTGGATGCTTTGCAACTTGGTCATTTCTTGCCAAAGTTGCGCCAGCTGGGTGTAGACAACCTCAGCCAGGCCTGGAAGTGGCTGAAATGTATTGAAATATGCTAGAATCATTGCTGTGATCATTTTGTCGGTATGATTGGATATCATGGATATCCCAACATATCTCAATTGACAATTCTCCGAAAATGCTCTGATTTGGCTACCTTTGGGGTCCCGGATGTGTCCAATTTGGGTCTCGCAGGTGGCGCATTTACTCACCTCCGACCTGGCCGAAGTGGGCCTAAATCGTGTGCAGATCCGACAGTTGCAGAAGCTGGCGGGGTCCAGTGGAGTGGCTTGGTCGTCCTATGGCTGTCACAGGCTAAGAACCTACAGTACCTATCCCTCTATCAATCTATCGTTCTTTCTTTCTTTATCCTTTTCTTATCTCTCTTATCTTTCTTATCTTTCTTTTCTCTTTTTAAAATGTTATCTTTCTGATCTTTTTAATACTATGTTTATTATCTTTCTAATCCTTCTTATCTTTCTTATCTTTCTTATCTGTCTTTTCGTTTTTTCGTTTTTTCTTTCTTTCTTTCTTTCTTTCTTATCTTTCTTTAACATATTTTTCTTATATTTTTCTTATCTATCTGATCTGTCTTATCTATCTTGTCTATCTTAATTATCTTATCTTTCTTATCTGTTTCTTATCTTTTCTTATTTCGTATCTTTCTTTTCTTACTTATATTTTCCTTATCTCTCTTATCTATCATTCTTATTATTTTTTGATTATCTTTCTTATCTTTCTTATCTATCTTATCTATCGTATCTATCTTTTCTGTCTTATCTATCTTATCTATCTTATCTACCTTATCTATCTTATCTATCTAATCTATCTAATCTATCTTATCTATCTAGTCTATCTAATCTGTCTATCTATCTATCGGTCTATCGATCTCCCTATCTAATATCTATCTATCGTTCTTTCTTATCTATCTTATCTATCTTATCTATCTTATCTGATCATATCTCAACATAACTTACATTATCTTATCTTATCTCATCTTATCTATCTTATCTATCTTATCTATCTTATCTGACCATATCTCATCATAACTTATATTATCTTATCTTATCTTATCTTATCTTGTTTATCTATCTTATCTATCTTATCTATCTTACGAATCTATCATCTTATCTATCTTATCTATCTTATCGGCCTTATCGGTCTTATCGGTCTTATCTGTTTTATCTGTCTTATCGATCTTATCCTATCTTATCCTATCTTATCCTATCTAATCTAATAGTAGCTCATCTTATCTCATCTTTTCTCATCTTATCTCATCTAATCTCATCTAATCTCAATCTAATCTCATCTTATCTCATCTAACCTCATCTAATCTCAATCTAATCTAATCTGATCTCATCTAGTTTCATCTAATCTCAATCTAATCAAATCTGATCTCATCTAATTTCATCTAATCTCAATCTAATCTTATCTAATCTCATCTAATCCAATCTCATCTTATCTGATCTAATCTGATCTAATCTTATCTAATCTTATCTAACCCTTTTTAGTCTTATCTACTCTCATCTAATCTTATCTCATCTTATGTCATCGTATCTAATCTTATCTTCCTATCTAATCTTATCAAATCTCGATCCGATAATCTATTCTCATCTTATCTCATGTAATCTCATCTAATCTCAATCTAATCTCATCTAATCTCTTCTAATCTAATCTTATCGCGTCCTATCTCATCTTATCTATCTTATCAATCTTATCCATCTTTTCTATCTAATTTATCTAATCTATCTAATCTATCTCATCTATCTCATCTATCTAATTTATCTAATCTATCTAAGCTATCAAACCTAATAAACCTATCTAATCTATCTAATCTATCTAATCTATCTAATCTATATATCTAATATGTATATCTAATCTATCTATCTAATCTGTATATCTAATCTATCTATCTATCTGTCTATCTATCTATCTATCAATCTATCAATCTATCAATCTATCAATCTATCAATCTATCAATCTATCAATCTATCTATCTATCTATCTATCAATCTCTATCGATCGATCTATCCATCGATGCATATCGATCCATACCTATATCTATACATGTATACATCTCTATATGCATATTTGTTTCATTAAATATATATATATATATATATATTTATCATGCTCTATCTCTATCTCTATTTCTATCCTATTTCTATCCCTATCTATCTATATCTATATTTAATATCTAATCTCTATATTTATATCTGTATCTACCTATAATTCTATCTATATTTGTAACTATATCTATCTCTGTTTCTTTTTCTCTTGCTCTCTATCCATTTCTAGATCTATATGTCTATTTGTGTCTATGTCAACCTACATCTCTATCTATACGCCTACCTATGCCTTTCATATCTATTCCTATCTATATTCATCTGTGTCCATCCCTGTCTATTTCCATCGATATCTATATCTCTATATATATATATCTCTCTATATATATGTGTTATATATATCTCTATATATATATATGTGTTATATATATATATCATATTACTCTATCATCTATCTATATCAATCTCCATTCTAGCTCTATCCATCTCCTTTTTTTCATATTCTGTCGAATCGCTGAGGCGATCTTGAAGGAGAGCCCCAGCAGCGATGCCTCAACTCCACCGTGGTCTGAGCGCACCAAGTTCTTTCCACCGCCAAGGGAAGGCGGGGAAACCATGGGAAACCATGGGAAACCATGGGAAATGGGGAATCTGATGGTTATGAAAATTCGTATAGCAAAAACAGATTGTGTTGTTAGATGTTATTGGTATTGTTAAGTTATGTTAAGTTCTCACCTAAGTCTTTTTGGTCAATTTTTTGAGGTGGGAAGCCCTTGGTGATGAGGAGTTTCCCAAATTTTCGGAACCGCAGATTCTTCAGGGCGATGTTGGGACGTTGGGCTTCGTCGGGTTTCGCTTTCTTTCAAGGAGCTTGATGATCTAAGACTCCCTACTCCTAGGTCCTAGGCTTGCCCAATTGTTTTCTATCTATTTTTGAGCCAGTTCTCTTCAACTTCCTCTTTTAGAAGGTGCTTGATTAGCTGCCTGTGCGATTTCTTGATCCCTTTGCGCACCCTTTTTTGAAATACAAGTTTCAGTTCTGGAACCTATCTGGCCTGCATGTCTCCGATCTACTCAGATATATATACGTATATAAATATATATACGTATATATAACACTTGCATGTTTGCGCCGACCCAGGTCATTGAACTCCCACAATTTCGACATTAACACTTGACCATGAACATATTTTGCGTGCTTTAGATGGTGAGAACCACCCAGGGTTGGTTGGTTGGGAATTGTTGCTGTTGGAGGCCCATTTCAGATGTCTCCCCGCCGAAAGTCCGATGCCAGCACCGAAGCCGCCGTGGCCGTGGCAGCACGACGTGCCAGCCATGATGGGATCTACAAACCCGTGCTGGAAGGATCTGCTGTTCATCCGCAAATGACAGAGATGAACGCACAGGAAAAGCTGCTGTTGAAGCAGCTGGGTCAAAGATTCCAGTTGGCCTCTGAGCGCACGGCGGCCATTGTGTGGGATGCGCCCGCCATGAGGCATTTGCAGGGGGATGAGTTGCGTGAGTTGGACATGGCAGATGACTTTTCCGAAGCTTTCCCGGAGATGATGGCAGGAGCTCCATCCGCCATCTCTGCCCCACCTGATGATGATGTGCCAGCCACCTTCTACAGGCTAGACTTTGGCGACTCCCCATCGGTTCAGCAGCAAATGCCTGAGGCTTTGCGAAAGCGCTTGGAGAATCGTAAGGAGCAGCTGGTTCAGCAGAAGAAAACTCAGGAAAAAGGCCCTGAGAAGGGCGAAAAAAACGATAAGTTTGACAAGAAAGAAGCTGGACTTGCAACCCCGACTGCGGCTGTTGCTACTCCCGCAGCTCCAGCCCGCAGCTCTCGGTCTCGGCCGGGTGATGAGATTCCGACGGTGCCCCCCTTGAACTTGGAAAGTTCTCCTGCCAAGGTGCGCAGCAGCAGCATCGGGCTCACGGCAAGGAGGACCAGTCGGGAGGATGGCGCCAAACGACAGGGCAGCAGTCCTACTGAGAAGCCACACGACGGGAAGGTGAGCAACCAGGGTCAGGGCCGGAAAGCCGAGGAAGGTGGGAGGCAAATGTTCGACAAGAACACTTTGCGCATGATGCATCGGGAGGTCTTCAAAGGAGCAATTGGGCGCTATCAACAGCGGATGCTCGAGCGACTTGGCAATGTAGGAACGGGGGCCATGATGCAAAGACCTGACCTGAGGGAGGTGGGTGTGGGTTTAGAAGGCAAGTGTTTGGCAATCAGGTTCCCATTTTGAAGGGCCATTTCGAATGTTGTTCTCATCCTGTGAAATTCTCGTCCCGCCTGACCAAAGTCCATGAGACTCACGCGACCCAACTTTGGTCTGGCCATATCTATATTATCTATTTATGTTCCATTCATGTTCCATTCGATCCAGCCAGTGTGCAGTGGCAACATGTTGGGCATGTTGCGAGCCGGCGAAGGGGGTCCTCAATGGCATTCTAAGTAGCCATGGGTCTCCATTCAACCGGCCAGACCCCGCCACCGGTGTCCAGGTGGTTGGAAAGAGGCCAAAGCGCTGCCCTTTCAGCCCGAACACCTCGCCGACGAGCCAAGTCTGTACAGGCCGCAAATGCGAGTGTGTGTGGAAGCAGAGTTGGAGTAACCTGGGAAGTTTCTGCAATTGAATGTATTGGAGGAACATATATAATTACCCCCGTTTCTTTTTTAAACATTTTTTCATTTTTGTTTCAGGATGTTAAGGTACCAAAGGCTTGCCACGCGACGACGACATTTACAGTGAGCATACAGAGATATTGACCCCACCATTTCCATTTGCAGATCATTTTGCTGAGGAGTTAGTGGCCTAAACATCCAAGATCATCTAAGTTCATGGAAGGGTGCACGAATCTGCTGCGCACGATTCAGCACTATCAAGAGAGATGATCAATTTTCAGAATCGCACAGAGATGTGGTAGTTCTGTCCGAACATGGGGCCGCCAGAATCAAAAGTCAAGAGTTAAGAGTGCAAGCTTGTCACGTTTCAATATGATCATCATAAGATTCGTAGTCGATCTCAGGAATGTGACCTTGAAACCGCTTTGCTACTCCCTATGTTCGTTGGTAGAACGTCCATTGATTGCTCATGGACGGCTCAATCATCTTAAGATATCTCAAAAGCATTCTTCAATATTCTTCAATTAATTGAAGTTCAAATTATTATTTTTTAAATCCTTGTCGATGTAATCATCATGAATCAACTATCATTTTGGGATATTGGATGGTTCAATATGTTCAATTCTTACTTCCCCTCAGGTTTTTCACGTGTTTGCCGCTTCCGTAGGTCTTCGTCCGTGTCCGACCCATCTTCGACCGGGATATCGAGCGGCCCAGCTATATGGTCCACAGGGAACAGCACGTAGTTCTGACGGCTTTTTTTTTGGGGTGGGAGGTGGGGGGAGGAACGCACAATTTTTATCAAATTTTCATAAATTTTCAGAAATGGATATGAATGTCACAGAATTACAGGATGTGAGTGGATATTGCAGTACAGAGAGAGAAAGAGAGAGAAAAAGAAGATATAATTATTATACGATATCCATGGATAATTATCCCCCAATGAACGAGTGACTGAATGAGTGAACCTCGTCAGCGCGTGACTGAGTGAGTCTCTGCGAGCCCCTCCAGACTCTGGACCTCATCTGGCACGCTATAGCACGTCTCGGAATAATTGAATATTTGTTGGAAATTGTTGGAATACACATACAGATATAGATAGACAAATGAAATACAAATGATAGATAAAGATAAGATACACACACACATATATGATTATGTGTGTATGCCGGGATATTTTCCAGAAGATTTGCCAGAAGATATGTCAACATACATGTCGGGATAAATGTCCGAACGCGTGTAAGAATTTATGTCAGTGTCAGAATATTTGCGCGTCCACACGAAGTACCCTCGGTTAATCTAGCATAGCTATAGAACAGTTAAATTTCAAGAGGACGGTAATTCAAATGGTTCAAATCTTAATGACCTTTATTTGTCATTTCTACTTGATACATGAAAGCCGTTTCAAACTGCGTTAGCTTTCCATTTCATGGTCAAGTCAGACGGATCAGATTCACCCATTTTCCAAAAGGGGGTCACGAATCCATTCCCCCTCAATAACATAGCTCCGGAAGATTCTGGAAGCCATGGCCCAATGGCCCATTTAGTTCCATGATTTACTAGGATTTACTGATATTTACCAAATGGAGTTTACTTATTTACCAATGATTTACCAATGGTGTTCCATGATATTTACTTTTTTACCAATGTTAAACCATGTTAAACCATGGAGTTTTCGATCGCTATGTTAGTTTGCAAAGTGTACGGCTATGGCTATGGGCGGACTCCCATGGCATGGGGTGACCATACGAGAATTCCAAATATGGAGCTTTTGGACACCGGCGTTTTTTCCCTCTTTTTGGAGGGGGGCAGTGCTCAAACATGTCTTTTTCATCTGAAATTTTACGCGTTCAAATCGGGAGATTTACGTATGTTGTCCTGGGTGTTGGCTCAAACCGGTTTTGATCTCGCAAACGATGGTGTTTTGAGACTATACCCATAGGATCCATAGTGCTGGTATATAATATGCTAACATGACTGGGGTATATTCGGTATATTGATGGGATCCATGTTACCATTTATATAGCAGCACCATGGATCCTATGGGATGGCAACACCATGCAACCCGTGATGAAAGCAACGGAGGTCATGGGAGGTCGCTTAAAGGTGAGGTTTTTTCCCCTGACGCCGAGGAAGGGTGACTTTGTGCCTTGACTGCAGGGCTGACATTATCCGAAAAGGAGATTATATGTGAAGACAATCGATAGTTTATTCATGTTTATTATATATTATATATATACGTAAATATGCATATATAATTATAAATAAATATATATATATATACGTGTGTAAATAATAAATAAATTATATGTATAGTATACGTATATATATATAGCACATACACACACACATACATATATATATATATAATGTATGAATATCAGCTTCAGCACCAAGCCCTTCAACATTGTTCCGTATTTTCAGCTCCAGGACGAGCGTTGATTTTATCAGCATTTTTCACATCTGCTCCAATTTTGGTTGTCACCTTCTAGTTTCCTGGGCAAAGCGTTGGAAGCGGAAAAAAAAACATGGCAAGGGTGCGGAGCACGTGTCACGCGACGTTCGTTTGTGCAGGATGTGATCTCAGTTGTACCTGGGCAGCTGGTTTTGCACAGTTGCCACTTTGAAGCCGACCTCAAGTCGCCCTTCATCAGACACTTGCCATGGGGGAATGTGTTCGATCTCCAACCCAGTGTTACTGACCTTGGGGACATTGACGAACAAAGATGCTGAAATTTGGGAACGAAATTGAAACATATGGCAACTAACAGATGAACATAAAAACTGGGGGAATAGGATGGCCAAGAATTGCGAGGCCAAGAAACATAGGATCAGTTAGTCAGTTGATTTCAAAATGGGATGTGGAAACATAAGCGCCAGGGAAGGAATGACCGTCAAGAACGGTGACATAATGTCACCGGGCAAACAGACCAATGCATGGTGGGTCACGCTGATTTGTTTCGCAATTTTGAAGGAACAGATATGATCACGGCAAAAGATCACCTTTTCTCAAGGGTGATCATAGGAATATCATAGGTGATCTTAGATTACCATGACCCTTGGCCATGCCATGATCGCGATCGGAGGTCACCATTCCTTCCAGTTTGACCAGACCTTTGGACACACGGCCAGCAACAAAAGGGTTTACAAACATGCGGCAGCGGAAATTGTGCAAGCTGCATGTGATGGTGGCGTTGGCACTATCTTTATGTTTGGTCAGACTGGCAGTGGCAAGACACATACCATGCTGCTTGGCCACGTAATTTCTGACCCGGGTGTTGGAGAATTACGAGACGATGCCGGTTCTTTCTATGCTTTCAAGAACTTGCTGGTCTTCCCTTTTTGACACTCCGTCAATCTTTGTCATGGGTTTCGTCCTCTTCTAGCTCCAAGCGGCAATGGGGGCATCCCGTTACAATCCTGTCAAACCACATCGACTTTTTTCCGTTGATCCTATTGTTTTCGGTTTTGAGTTTTTCGCTATATCCAGATAAGCCATGTTTCACCCATTCCACGCTATTTTTCACCCTTTCCAGCAGAACTACTGTGGTTAAAGCAATTCAATCGTAAACCATCCCCAAAATCTGCATAAATGGGTGTGTTAAACCACGAACATATGTGTGGTTGATCGCTTTACATGATGCCTTTTCATTGAGACTCCGACCACAAAAAGACGGCGCCAAAAACTCGGCGCCGCGCCTGAGGTGTGCCATCGAAGAGATGGCTACGCAGGAAGTCTTCGCCCAGCTGCCCTTGGAGGAAGATGATGATCCGATGATTGGGATCCAGTTCCTGGAACTTAGAGGGGACAAGTGCTTCGACCTCCTGGCCAATACCAAAGGCGCGCAAAAACCCTGGTGCTTTAAGGGGGGTGTTCAACTTGCTTTTGAAAAAAACAAGTGTTGGTTCAGGTGTTTTAAGGTGATTTAAGGTGATTTTCAGTTGTTCATGTTTTTTCACGTTTTTTTTTCAAAGAAATTAACTGATGGGGTCCTGTTACGCCTAATGCGGGCGCAGACATGTCATAGGTCTGGGCTCTGGGCAGCCGTGGGGCGGTTGGGGGATGAAAAACCAGGCCGCGACTTTCCGGAACTTCGGCTGCGAGAGCATCAGGGGACCTATCGAGCTGAAGGTGGGGCCATGAGCCGAGTGGTGGGGAGATCTTCGTAGTATAGGAATAGGAAGCCCATGGAAGCCCAGAAAATAGTAATAGACTTAGTCAGATAGTAACAATTAATATGTTACAATACTAAGAATAGCAATAATAGTAATGATAACAACACTAGTAATAATATAATCATTAAATGCACTATGACAGGATATGATTTTGCATCTTACCATGGACTGACCTGACATGATCTGACAACCCAGATGATTTTTTGTTTGCGGCAAACTTGGCTGCGAGTGGAACATCGTAGGATATCGTAGGAACTGGACTACTTTCCATTACCCAAGTCTATTTTCTTCAAACATGCTGTGTCCCTAACGCCTATGGTACAGGCCTGAATGAACTGGTTGATACTAGTTGATACTAGTTGCCTGGCTAGGAAACCCATGAACTTGGGTTTGTCTCTTAAAACCAAGCCCCGCAAACCCCTCTATCATATTGAGATATATTATGATATATTGGGACGATCAAAGCCAAAACAAATCAATCTGGAAAAAAACAGGGTACCCACTGGTGAACTAACATAGCAATGGAAAATGGCCATTTATAGTGGAGGAAAAATGGTGATTTTCCATTGCTATGTTAGTTTACCAGAGGGTACCAACTTACCATTTTCAAACAGTGCCAGTCACTTTTTTTCGCGACAGTTTCCAGTGGAGCAGTGGACCATTTCTGGGCTTTTCGCAGGGCTTTTTTCGGAGGGATTCTTCATCAAACATGAACACCTAAGTAGCCCTAGTTTGCCCCCGGGAAGCGTAAAAGAAAACCTATTGATAGTATGGGTATGGATCAGTACCTATGAACATACCATAATTATTTTTAGTGGGTTATTCACATCCATTTTAACCCAGCTATTTTGATGTGAACACAAGGGGTACTATTGGTTTTTCCCATCAGCTCGGCCGTTGTTAATCAAGCTACATCCCAGTTCGCCAGCGGATAAGAACATCTAATTCTTTAAAAAAATCTCCCGATGATGGATAATGGTCTCAAGAAATGATTGTTATATAAACAATGATTGTTATCATCTTCGTTTGATCTAGTTTTATATCTATAATGATCATAATATATATATATGTATATATATAGATATGTATATATATATATATATATAGATATGTATCTCACTCACTCTCTCTCTCTCTATATATATAATTCCGTTACATCTATTATATAGGATCATAAGATTATAAATGATCATAATCTATAGGAAGCATCCCATGGATCGATCAAAAAAAGTGCCACAGGCGCCATGGAACTCTATCCTCGGGACACCGATGACATGCGCGTGGTGCTTGAGACCGGACACGTGAGGCGAAAAACCTCGGCCACTGGAGTGACTTGGAAGTGGAAGCTGATTGGGCTGAGATCTACAGGTGAACTTTTTTTTGACTTTGCAGCTTTCAGAGAGCAGTGCCCGCAAGCAACGTGAAACAAACATGGAAACGAATTCGGAACTGAGGCACCGGCAGCATGCAAAATTAACCAAGCCATACAAGACACAAGGCGCCGCGTAGCGCTCAAAACAAAAATCCAACAAAACCAAACCAAACTTGAAAACTCTGAAAACCCTGGTTGTCCCAACATTCTGATACCTATCTATCTATCAAATCTATCTATCAATCAATCAATCTGTCAATCTATCTATCTGATCTATTTGATCTCTCTGATCAATCTATCGATCTATCAATCTATCAATCTATCAATCTATCTATCAAACTACCAATCTATCAATCTATCAATCTATCAATCTACCAATCTATCAATCAATCTATCTATCTATCTATCTATATATCTATCCATCCATCTATCTATCTACCTACTGTATCTATCTATCCAACTAAGTATCTAATCTATCTAACTGTCTATCTATCTAATCTATCAATCAATCAATCTATCAATCTATCTATCTATCTGTCTAAACTAAACTAAACTAAACTAAACCAATCTAATCTAATCTAGTCTATCTATCCTATCTATCTCCTATCTATTTCCTCTATCTCCTATCTATCTCTCATCTATCTCCTATCTATCTCCTGCCTATCTCCTATCTATCTCCTATCAATCTCCTATCTATCTCCTATCTATATCCTATCTATCTCCTATCTATCTCCTATCTATCTCCTTTCTATCCCCTATCTATCCCCTATCTATCTCCTTTCTATCTCCTATCTATCTCCTATCTATCTCCTATCTATCTCCTATCTATCTCCTATCTATCTCCTATCTATCCCCTATCTATCTCCCATCTATCTCCTATCTATCTCCTATCTATCTCCTATCTATCCCCTATCTATCTCCTATCTATCTCCTATCTATCCCCTATCTATCCCCTATCTATCCCCTATCTATCCCCTATCTATCCCCTATCTATCCCCTATCTATCCTATATCTATCCTATATCTATCCTATATTTCATATCTATCCTATCTATCCTATCTATCCTATCTATCTATCCTATCTATCTATCTATCTATCCATCCTATCCTATCCTATCCTATCCTATCCTATCTATTCTATCTATCTACTGTACCTATCTACTGTATCTATCTACTGTTACTGTTTCTATCTACTGTATCTATCTACTGTATCTATCTACTCTATCTATCTACTCTATCTATCTACTCTATCTACCTACTGTATCTATCTACTGTATCTATCTACTGTATCTGTCTACTGTATCTATCTACTGTATCTATCTACTGTATCTATCTACTGCATCTATCTACTGCATCTATCTACTGTATCTATCTACTGTGTCTACCTACTGTATCTATCTACTGTATCTATCTACTGTATCTACCTACTGTATCTATCTACTGTATCTATCTACTGTATCTACCTACTGTATGCATCTACTCTATCTATCTATCTATCTTTCTACCTATCTATCTTTCTATCTTTCTATCTATCTTTCTATCTATCTATCTTTCTATCTATCTATCTAGCTATCTACCTAATTTAGTCTAATCTAATCTAATCTATTCTAATCTATTCTGTATTCTAATCTATTCTATATTCTAATCTATTCTAATCTATTCTAATCTAATCTAATCTATTCTAATCTATTCTAGTCTATTCTAGTCTATTCTAGTCTATTCTAGAATCTATTCGAATCTATTCTAATCTATTCTAGTCTATTCTAGTTTATTCTAGTCTATTCTTGTCTATTCTAGTCTATTCTAGTCTATTCGAATCTATTCTAATCTATTCCAATCTATTCCAATCTATTAAAATTCATTCTAATCTATTCTAATCTATTCTAGTCTATTCGAGTCTATTCCAATCTATTCCAATCTATTCTAATCTACTATAATCTATTCGAGTCTATTCCAATCTATTCCAATCTATTCTAATCTATTCTAATCTATTCTAATCTATTCTAATCTATTCTAGTCTATTCTAATCTATTCTAGTCTATTCTTGTCTATTCTAGTCTATTCTAGTCTATTCTAGTCTATTCTAGTCTATTCGAATCTATTCCAATCTATTCCAATCTATTCCAATCTATTCCAATCTATTCTAATCTATTCTAATCTATTCTAGTCTATTCGAGTCTATTCCAATCTATTCCAATCTATTCAAATCTATTC
>Ga0126342_10008085_pt1 | contig 18811 bp, 21 predicted proteins | sample Cyp1metagenome_FD_92528 | JGI IMG/M metagenome (GOLD analysis project Ga0126342, IMG submission 92528) | Coral microbial communities from Lord Howe Island, Old Settlement Bay, Australia - Cyphastrea 1 metagenome | ecosystem: Host-associated > Invertebrates > Cnidaria > Coral ...
GTTGTTGTTGTTGTTATTATTGTGGTTGTTGTTGTTGCTGCTGCTGTTGTTGTTGTTGTGGTTGCTGTTGTTGTTGTTGCTGCTGCTGTTGTTGTTGTTGTGGTTGTTGTTGTTGTGGTTGCTGTTGTTGTTGTTGCTGCTGCTGTTGTTGTTGTTGTGGTTGTTGTTGTTGTTGTTGTTGTGGTTGTTGTTGTTGTTGCTGCTGCTGTTGTTGTTGTTGTTGTTATTGTGGTTGTTGTTGTTGTTGCTGCTGCTGTTGTTGTTGTTATTATTGTGGTTGTTGTTGTTGCTGCTGCTGTTGTTGTTGTTGTGGTTGCTGTTGTTGTTGTTGTTGTGGTTGTTGTTGTTGCTGTTGTTGTTGTTGCTGCTGCTGCTGTTGTTGTTGTTGTTCTTGTTGTTCTTGTTGTTCTTCTTCTTGTTGTTGTTGCTGTTGTTATTCTCAAATGCTGCAGTCAACAATAATCTCACCCTCTCCACACTGCCCCTGCTGCAACAAGCTATTGAGGGATGTAGAAACTTGAAGAATTCCCCATCTTTCATGGGAAAATCCATTGACTCATGTTTCCCCTTCAACCCATCCATTGAGTAATGTTTCCAACTAGTTCAATGGCAGGCAAAGCAGAGCAAGATGGCGCCGCCCATGACCGAGGGCGGCGACAAACCAGCGAAGAAGAAGGTCTGGGCCCAAGAGGAGCCGACCATAGCTAACCCGAAGAGGCTCTTGGACGTTTTAGTTCACAATGACTCCAATATTTAGCTGATATTTCATACAGGATGCATTAATATGGATCCTTGTCTTTGAGTCCAATCAGACTTTTTGAAGCCGTTCATATCACCTCATATCATTCTTCTGACATTGAAAGAGGGTGCTGATGGTTGGTATTCCTTGATGAGTGAGGCCAACAAGTCCAAGCCCCATGCGACGAACTGGGGTGGCTATGTGTTGAAGCTGTTGAAGCAGGTGCCCTGAGAATTTGGAATGGGATGATGTTTGTAAGTTCTGCTGATGGATAATACTGAATAATATTGTATAATTGTATATATATATATATGGGAACTCAGCCGGCATTGTGGTATATAAATGTATATAAATGTCAAAGTAGATCCGTAAAGATGATATCAATACTACCGTGGGAGCCTCGTTTTTTCAGTTGCAATCATTCGCAGGTTCATCCAACCATGAAGATCTCCAAACAGGCCTGAACTCTGGAGCTTGACATCGTTGGAGAAACGAGTGGTGAAAGGAGGTCTCGTTTAGGAAACCATCGCCATTACAACCGCCACACTTATTCCATCTTATTCCAATCATTATTCCAATCATCATGTGTATATATACATCATAATATATATATATCTATAGATATACGTTTTATAATATATATATATATATATTATAATATACATATATTCATTGCAACCACAGCCATATCATGGTGGAAGATCACGTGGGAAATCCCACACGATCCGCCGAGGCGATGGCTGTCATGGTCTCGTGCGTGGAAGATACCTTTGAGCGGATCTCTGCTGAGGACCGGGCCGGGATAACCGGGAGACCGTAGGTTTTCCACATGGAAAAAAAAATGGAAATGCATGGAATATCCATGGAAAAATGCTGGAAATTCATGGAATATCATGGAATATGATGGAATATCCATGGAATATGATGGAATCCAGATGACATTTGAAGGTGAAATGGAATAAGGCATGGATTATCATGGAATCCTAGCATCTACCAATATCTACCATTTGGGGGTGAACATCCATTTACCAACAGATACCAACAGTTTCTGAATTTTCACCAGGTTCGGATTCTGTCCACAGATTCCAGGCCGGTAACCTGCATCGCCGTGGTGATTCCAAGACACTCACAACCCGTTACTTGAAACAGCAAGTTCGACATTGGCAACAACACTTTGACCAACTTCAACTCATGGTTTCACAATGGAAATCACAATGGAAATCACGAACTGTTTCACCATGATTTCCACCTGATTTCATGACGTGATTTCTGGGAAAGTTTTGGATCCTTGATCTTTCGCTGAGGTGATATCCAGTCTGCCGTTCGCCTGGTCTTCCCTGGTGAGCTCTCACGTCATGCAGTGTCGGAAGGCTGCAAGGTGCCATTGGGCAATGGTGCCAAGGTCCTATATGGAAGATTTCTATAGAGTTTAAATGTTGTGTTTAAATGATCTTAAACGATCTTAAACGATTTAAGATGATTTAAGATGATTTTAGATGGTTTTAGATGGCTTTGGAATATTTTAGATGATTTTGGATGGAATTATTGTGTGAACTTCTATTACTTTCTATTGGGGTCCTCAACCTCAAGTGCTTTTCTGATTAGTTGGCCCCGTAGAAGTTAGATATGCGACATATATGCGAAATGTTCTTTTAATATTATATATATATACATATGTACACATACATATATATATAGTTATTATTATAATATATATATATATCAATATACACTGCAGTTATACCCAATGGTCCACTTGAGTTACGATTCCGAAACGTGCCAGACGTGCCAGGCTGTTATTGCCTTCAAGGGTGGGCAGGAAGGAGATGACGAGGAAGATGAGGACTGTTGTGACAGGGAGGCCGAAATCGGGAATTTCACGTGACGTTGAACAGTTCCCATATAACATTAACATTGGATAATTGGACAGAAACTATATAAACGCAATGTTGCGTTTCCCAGCCATACTGTAATTTACGTGGCTTTCCGAAAAGGTTGCCCGGTAATCACCCTTGAACTTGATGGTTGACTGGCCACTTCCCTGCACTTGCGAATAAGAGACATCCCATGCACATATGCACTTGACATAGTGGGAAAGCACCGGCAAGTTATCATGAGTTTTGGCACCCTCCTATGATACCCAGGACAGATCCTTCATGTGAATGCTTGTCGAAACTGTCAGTTCTCAGATTCACTGAGATATCCCATCAACCTTATCCGTTCTGCAGCAATCTTGTTGAGGTGTTCCTAATTCTGATCTCGATGTTTAATATGTTTTATGGTACAGAGAAGTCAGAAGTCCAACAAGGCTGGCCAAAGTGTGGAGCATGGATCCCCTACTGCTCCGTCCCAGGAGTGAGTGAGGGTTTACGCGTGGCAGGCTGTGGCGTAAACCGCGCCAAGCTTGCACCTTCAGACATCTCCAAGATGTTGAAAAATTGCCAAAGCTGTTTGAATTGGATCCATTTGGATCATTTTGGATCATCCAAGTGTTCCTGTTTTGTAATGAACATCAGCAGAATCGAGGTGCAAGTTGCTATCCAGCCAGCCCGCGGACATGTTTCAGTAAAAGTCCTTTCCACAGGTTGTCCTGTCGAAGAATTTTCCAATATGAAGCACCATTATACTGTAGATCATATAGATATGGTTTTACCTCTTGTGTGCATGATGCATACCATCTTCAGCATTCGAAGATATGAAAAGTTTTTGGAGGATCTTGCCGTGCTGCTCCTTTGCAGGATCCCCCTTCTGCGACATGAAGGGACAGGTTGGACAGCCATGAAGGGATGTTGAAAGGCGACACCGCAGCCGCAGCTTGTAGGTTTGATGGCCCGTCGCAAGGTCACGGGAAGATAGGGGAGATGCTCGCGTGAACTTGTGCCATTGAGCCGATAGATGCCCACGGCACATCTTACCCAAAAAAGCGTCGCCTGAAAATGGGGCGCAGACTGGGATTGGGGGCTGATTTCGCTTCGCAACTTGAGTCTGACTATTGAGGCGACTATTGTCGCTATTGTGAAATCTTGTGAATATGAAGAACTGAGAGTTGCTCCATTTTTCTCATGATTTCGGCCTTAGGTCCGCCTCACGTGGAGGCCAATGGGATGCTGTGAATCCTGGGAAGTTCGGGGGTGTAAGGTGTTGAATATCCTCAGGACATCACTATAGATGAATCTCCTCAAGATCTGAAACGGCTCTCAATGGGAGTTACATGGAGTTACTATGTTTTTTTTTACCCATGTCTTAAATGGTATTTCAATGGGTTTTACTGTGAATTAAACCATGGATAGATATTAATTTTTGAGTGGCCTTCCAAGTCTATGCCACAAGACAGAGATCTTGTTGTTTCTTTGTTTAATATACTGTACGTTTTAGAACGTGGAAAGCCACTGTTCACCGCAGTCGGAGTATCCAAAACATGGTATCATACTGATGTGCGTCCAAAGTCAAGGTGCGAAAGAAACATCATGACATATCATGACTCATTTCTTGGCATTGCCTTCAACCTGAAACCTGAAAAAAACCGTGTCCTGCTGTTGTCACCCAAAAATCGCCCGGATTTTCCCATGTTGGAGCACCTTCGATATTGGGCAACTGAGCAACACCAGGCTCCCAGAGGCTCCCTGTATTGGGCATGGTTCATCATTGGAGCGCCATGACCGCCTTGATGCTGGCGAATTTGGCGCTGCTGCCTGTTGCCAGTGGAAAGCTGATTTCGGCTGCTGTGGTGCCACATGGAGATTTCGCATATGATCCAAAGCTGGTCAACGACACAGGTCGGAATGTAGCTGCACTGTTGGAATGTCTCGCTTGAGATCGCGAGGTGTCATGATTGTTTGGGGATATTTTTGCTGAATGTGAATGGATGGAATTGAATAGACTTGTGGCTTCAGATCTGAGAGTCGAATTAACAGCTCAAACATCATAATTAATTCAAAACATAGAGCAGAAGCAGGAGCATTTACATTTGAAAACAACAATATCAAGGGAAAAAGCATATGTAACTGATATCAGTGGAGGTAAACCCTGCAGAATCGGAACTCTCAATGATTGCAGTCGTTTTAAATGCAAGCACTAGCATGATCTAGGATCCTTAGAGTCATAGGTTTGTTCTTGAAAGATTCTAGGTTTTCTCTCGAGTTCTGAGTCCAGGTGGATCTGTGAAGCTGCACGTTGCTTGCGAAGGTGCCTAGGCTTTACTATGATGGTTCTTGGATGATTCTTGGATGGTTCATATTCTCCCTGATATATCCGGATATGAAATGATCTAAATATAATTAAATATACATATATATATACTTAGCTGTATTTAAGAAAATTGAAAAGTTGATGGGGTAAAAGTATTAGTTGTATAGGTCAGTGTTTCCTGTGGTCCATTTTGAATTGAATCATGGGATTAAAATCAAAGATAATTGAACCCTGCCCCACAAACCCCAAGCAGCGGCAGCAGCCGCCACAGCCACTGCCACCGCTGCTGCAGTTGGCACCGCTCTGGCCTCAGAGATGGACAGATGAACATGTCAACTGGCAAAATGATGAAGACAACTTACAAAACTCAGTGGCAACAGCTCAGCCTTTTTTCCCCATCATCTCAGCATTATCTCAGCATCATTGCCATGACATGGCCTTCTTGATTTCTCCAACCAACTTTGTAACCACATTCACTGGCCACGCATTTCCGCATGCAGCCATGAGAGCACCGTCCGTCATACCCATCTCCAATGCAGCATCATGCAAAGCAGTTGGCAGCCCTTGCAGCTTTAGGCACTCCTCAACATGATGATGCCTCTTGCAAAAAAGTAGGTATCTTAGAAAAAAAAACTGTAAACAAAATACTAACAAAAACAAGAGTCTGTTGGGCTCAGGGCTCGGTTCGCTTTTGTGAGCCAGAAACCGCCTTGCCTTGCTCGGGTTGCAGTCAAAGTTGGGCATGTTGATGACGAAGGCTTGCACTGGAACTTTGCACCAGCTCCCACATCAATCAGCCTGAGAGCAGAAGCGCCAGTCCAAAACATCATCACCATCTTTATCATCATCATAACCACCATCATCATCATCATCATCATCGTCATCATCAGCAGCATTACCCTTTTCCCTACATGCTGAGCTGTTGCCACAGAAACACGAGACACCGAATGACAAGACCAAGAGCGCATGTTCAAGTAATTATGAAAAGTCCTGTCTTGGAACTTTATGCGTTGATTTTCTCAAGTCTTGGAAGTTTATGGTTTGATTTTCTTAGGCCTTGGATGCTTGTAAGAAGTATATCAAATCTTGACATAAAATATTCTAGTAAGCATACCTTATTATCCCCATCATAGATTCATGTTTCTTATCCCCACAACTTCTGAATCCCCGGCACAAGCTGAGACGTGGACCACACTTCTTTCTTCGGATTGCCACCCATGTCAAGGACACGCTTGATGCCACGTTTAAGCATCTTTTGTGCATGAGGTGGCAGCTTTCCTCAGTTATCCAAGACACTCTCAAGAAGGGGCTGCCATATTTAGAGATGCAAAAAAATAATCCAACAATATCCAACAGGTGAAACATAAAAAACTTGATACATCTTGAAAAAATGACATGCTTCGTCTGCCTCCACTCCCTTTTTTCTTCTTATCCAAGATCTTGAGCAGGGATGGGCGTGTCTTTGATGGGCTGGGCCACTTGAACTTGTAGTGCTGTTGTTTCTTCTTGAGGGCGATCCTTGTGATTGTCTAGATATGGCCATGGCCACAAAATAAAATTGTTGTGATTGGTTCCCAATTGAACTTGGTTTGAGACAAGATTCAAAAACAATCGCTTTCGAGCCTGTGGCAAACCAAAGTCCGTTGCCTTCAGGACTTTGGCGAAGAGATTGTATGTCCTGGTACCATTGCCATCTTTGATGTCATAGATCCTTGATGGCAAGGGCGTGCAAGGTGGTTGAGGTTTACACATGATGGTTGTTATGGTAAATTTATCATTTTTGATAATAGGGGTTTATGAACCAACTATATAACTTAAATCTGAGGGGGCACCACTTTGCCAAATTTTAGTCATGACCATCCAAACCTTGGCAAGCTACTGCTTTACCCAGCGTTGATATACTCTTCTCCGCAGCTTCTTGTTGGACAACACACCAGGCACTGTTTCAATCAAGGCAGCTTGAGGTTGTTTATGTTTGATGTATGCAATGGATGCTCCGGCACATCTTGTACGTGGGTCTGCCTTGATTTGATTTTAGTTGGAAAAAACACAGTAACCAATCCCCTTCATGTCAAAACAGAAATATAAAAATAGTAAGTTGAATATCAGGCCAGGTTCCATTCCCCTTTTTTTCCCTGCCGAGCTGACTCCCTGGCATGGTGGTCCAGCACCATAGAGCATGACCTTGGGCATTTCCTTGATATTTCGGCAGGTAGCATCCTTGGTTGAATGATGACACACTGCCAAACAAGTTCAAATCATTTTCTTAATACATCCTAAGTTGAACACATCTTAATACATCCTAATCTTTCACAACACTGTCCATTCATGCACACATGCGTGCAATCCAAAGCTCCTCATAGACACATTTTGGTTGATGGATGAATTCGACCAAGGACCTCAAAGATGGATTCACTTCACTGATGAAACGGAGGCTGTAGTCCAGGCCAGCTTTCCTGAGTGCAGGTGGGAATGGACCCATCAAATCTAATCGATTCCTGTAAGGAGAATTTCCCAAGTAATAACCTCACATGTGGCTTCATGGACAAAATTTTGAATTAGCAAAGGGTCTTGCAGGCCCAGCTGAGGCACTCCAGCCCTGAAAAATCAGAGCCCACCGTAATCACCATGATGGTGATCTTGAACCATAATGAACAATAAATAGATTCAAGCAACGATCAATTGTCTTCAAAAAAGTTCCACATTGACAGTGACCGATGTGATCAACATCCAACAGCCTTCAGCAGACCACATTTTGTTCTTGAAATCTCGAATGTGTGCTGACATGCACACCTTTCAATCCACAGACCGGTGATCAGCACCGCTGGTTCCCCTCATGTATTTTCAGCTGCATCCCCTAAAATTATGATCAAAATAAATGTGGAGTAGAGTTTTGATGTAAATGTCTACTTAAAACACAAATGAAGTTGATTATCATGAGCATTGAGTGTGAACTATGGAACGCCAAGCTGACAACTCAACCTACTAAAAGAAAATCATCATCTTGTGATGAAAAGCCATCCATCATGTTCTTTCAGCCACACCTGCACACCCGCGAAGCAAATTATGATCAGAAAACAATGACATGTTTGATTCAAATCAATCCCAAAAATAAAGTTGATTGTCATAAACGCTGACGGGTGTGATTTCTGGTATTCCAGGCTGACAACGAACCACAAAATCATCATTTTGTGATGAAAAACCAGCAGGGGAGGCCTGCAAAATTCATCGGACTGAGATGCTGAAGTTAATCTGGCCCCATATTTTTTTGGTGTGTTATTTCATGTGAAGTGACCTCACATCTCAGTCATTCCCACTGGCCTCAACCCCTGGGCACATCACATGATTCATGTGAACCCTTCAGGAGCCGCCGTGGGCCAGCTTGCGCAACTTCTGGGCCGCAGACTTGCCAGACGCCTGGCTGAAAGAAGATGGGAACGGACACTGAACATTGGGCATGCAAGAACATAGATGTTGAGTGAGCAAGCATGGGCCAGGCCTTCTCAGACTCACGCTTCTGCTTCTTCTGGGACTTTTCCTTGGGTTTTTTCTCTGCTTTCTTGCTTTCTTTCACTTTCACAACCTCTTCTTCCTCCTGGTCATCATCCTCCGCATCTTCTGCATCATCACCAAACTCCGGACCATCCTCAGCATCTTCTGCATCCTCACTTTTTTGGCTCTTCTTGCGAGGCTTCTTCTCCTTGGTCGGTTTGCTCTTTGCTTTTGCTTTTCCCTTTGCCTTGGCCTTGGCAGATGCTTTGGCACCTGCTTTGGCCTTGGCCTTTGCCTTGGCCTTTGGCTTTTTGCCGGTCTCATCTTCCCCAAGGTCCATGCAGGAAGGGGCCTCACTGGGTGCCTCTGTTTCCTCACCATCTGTATTGATCCAGTCTGGCAACCCTTCACTGTCTTCCTTATCCGGGTCTTCAGAATCCTCCTTGACATCATCCTCCTCATCATCTGTTTCATGGTCTTCGCCATCCTCATCCTCCTCATCATCAACCACTTTCTTTCCCTTTTTGGGCTTGGCCTTTGACTTTGCGCCACCTTTGTTTTTCTTGTCCACCTGGCCATGGGCAAAGATCGGACGAAGACTATGCTGGTTTCAGGTGGGATCATTGATATAAATGATCACATCAAGAATCAAGATCATAAATTACCAGATAGCAAATCAACCAGCCTCACTCTTGAGGGCTTTTGCATCCTTTATCAATTTGGCCAATTCATGGTTGTAGAGCGGGTCAGAGGGCTCCTGCACTGCAACACTGAATGAAGAACATATTGGCATTTTTTTTGAAACTCAACAGTCCTGCATTGCCTGGAAGACCAAAGTTTCCAAGCGGGCGGTCAAAGCTGTGGCCTAAAAGCCATCAAAAACAACAGCATAGCCTTTTGACTGATAAGCTCAAATAAGCTCCAGACATGGGCTGGCGTAAAGACAAGTCCCACATAGGGCAAGTTCTTTCTGATTGCAATCATGGCCAGGTTCCCACATCCTGAGACTGATTGGCCATGTGAAATATTGATGCTGGCACCATGCTGCAGATTTTTTGCACATGATGGCTGAACTGATTACAATGACTGTTTTATTATTTCATAGCCCAAGAAACCAGGTGTGAGGTCATTGATTGCACCCACGGCATGCCCTGCCACCAGCTCTTCATCCAACGAGTAAGGACCAGAGTGGTAAAAGACCGGTTCAGTCAAGCTATCACTCTTGCGCCCTGGCAAAAATGTGAGGTTTGGCTTGGGAGAGGGCACATGGTGGGTGGGAATGATTTTGGCATTTAACAATGAAATCAAAGATTCTCACCTCCAGAATCAACTTCAGCTTCAGGGGCTTGACCTCCCACTGCTATGCGGGCTTTGCCATAGAGCTCCCGCTTCTCCTTCACAGGCCTCAATTTTCGAAACATTACCATGTTTGGATTGGACATATTCAAGGGTCAAGCCTCTTAAATACATGTAATTATGATGGACCACATAATTTGGTAATTGGGTTGATAGTAAAATAATTTAATTTACAATCCCCAGGGTAAATAAAACACTTAATCCCCAAGCGTACATGAAACCCCGGCACCAAACCAATATTATAACTTTTTGAAATTAACTATAAAATTTAGAATGATGAAGATGATGATGATGATGATGGTGATTATGATGATGATGATGATGATGATGATGATGATGACAATACAATCCCAAAGAGATGATATGAATCCCCATGATTTCCCATGTTAATATGCTTTCAAGGCACATGGCCCATGTCGTCCTTGAATCCAGCGACGGCATGGCAACTCCATAGATCGAGTCACCCCTGTTGGTTCCCTCATGGTGCAGCCTAAGCTGCCAAGTTTAGTTTAGCTTGAGAAAACTTGAACTCTGAAGACTTCTGTAAGATACATCAAGACAAGTAGCCGTGCTTTCTTCATCACACGGCAGCCCGTCGGGCACATCAGCATGTAGATCGATTCTGTTTGCTTGATAGCTCCCAGTTGCCTGTTTTTCTCCTTGCGCTTTGCAATGGACTCTTCCGAGTAGATCACCGTCAAGACTTTTTCACATTTCTGAATAGCATCATCACCAGCTTTCAAAGTGGACAGCTGGTTGTGGTGCCCTGCAGGGTTGTGCACAACACCAAGTGGGAGTTGAACACCATGAACAATAGAACAGGGTATGAAAATGAAACAAACATGAAGTCTACCCCAACCTGGGCGACCTCCATCATTCATGAAGAAGATGTCACTGGTGCTAAAAGTAGGAGCTCCATCAGCATTGGTGGGAAATCGCACCCTCCTGGTATGACCATAAATCAACATCAATGAGTCATGTTGTCATGTTTGTCATTTAACCAGCACAACATTTGGAGCCAAGGAGCACAATTGCTGACAGAAGCTTCTGGACCCGTCCATCTTTCAATGGCGGAGCACGAAGATGCGGATGAGAAGCTGCTTCGCTGCACTTCTTAGAGTCAAAGAAGTGACCCAGCAAGGAAGTGCAAAAGGGATCTTCTCCAGGGTGATTGATTCTCCTGAGCACAGTTTGGAGATGTGGTCAGTGTGGCATCCCAACCAGTTGGCTTTTTGTTTGAGCCAACTAAAAATGTAAGATAAGATTCTTCTCATCCACATGATCGCTCATCCAGCTGTCCATGTACAAGTCCACCAGTTTATCTTCTGACTGAGGGTCCACGATCAGCTTCACTGTGGTGTGAACCTAATCAGATTGAAGAAACATTGACATTGACTGCATTAGAATAATCATTGAACCAAGCAAACAAGAAATAATGCCAAAGGGCCTTGCGCTGGGCAAGCTTTTTCAGCTGCTTCAGCTTGTCCTTTAACTTTTCAGCCTCACATGGACGAAGGGGCAGCCATATCACAAGTTCTAAGTTGCCACAAATCCTGTTTAATATGTTTATTTATGAGTGGTATTATATTAAAATTATATTATTGATGTTAAGCGGTGGGGGCAAGAATCAAAGAAAGAAGAGGCAGGCACGCCTTCTCACGCTTGTCACCCGTCAAATCCTGCTCCTTCATGGGAAGCCCTGCATCTTCTCCAACCAGCATGTGTGGCAGCTCTGCATCCTGAGGTTCTTCCGCATCATCTTCATCAGCCGCTTTCTGATCGGCTTCTTCCTCTTCATGCTGTTCCCCAGCAGCAAGCTTGAGCTTTTTCTTCTTCTCTTTGATTTCTGCGTTGTATTTCTCTTCGATGTCAGTCACCTCTTGGTTGATTGTCGGGGCTGACAAGAACTCAGTCAGGGCTCGCCTGTTCTTGACTAGGCTCACCAAAGTAGACCAATGGCCATCCCCAAAGCAAGCATCCTTGGCCATAAGTTGAGCAAAGTAACAGCATATTTTTTTCAGAATTGACATTGCTAAGTTCATCTGAAACTTCACTGAGTCAGATGTTTCAAAACTGAAGCATCCTTTTTGCAAATCAAGTTGCTTCGACTAGCCCCCAAAGGCTCTCAGCTGATGGTGGCCATCCAGCTCGCCATGTGATGTCTCCAGAGGCCCGCCTGATTCAGGGGGAGAGACTGGGTAGTTCAGGGCTCATCCAACATTGAGCCAGTTTGAATTAGAATCGGAACTTTGAAACCATTGGAACTTTGAAACTTAGAATTGATGCAAGTTACAGTCGGAAGTCTTTGTGGCTCGCAGTGGCATCTCTGATGGCCTTAAAGTGACAGGCAACTCAACTGATACATCAAAATCACAAGTCACGAATACAGTTTATTTGACACCTTGACTTGCACCACTTAAAAATAGACAAGCGGCTTTCTTCACAGATCCTGGCCAATCAGTGAAGTCTGTATCCACCTTTTCCAAGATCAATTGAAGCAAGCTCTTCTGTGCCAGCAGCGTTTGGCAGGTGATGGCTTGCAGGTTCCTTGTGGACAGCTTGTCCGAGGAGAGATAACCCATGAAATACCCATCATACCTCAGTTGTGCTTGATGAAGTTGGGCTTGACATTAACTGAAAATAGAAAAGATTGGCCACTATCTCATGTCATTGTTGTAGGCAAGAGGCACTGCAAAGAAGAGCCACCGGATTCCTTCAAGTGTCCTGCCCTTTTGAACCAAGATTTGATATTTGCTCCAGTGGCTGAAAGCTTTCCGATCACCTTCATCCGCCTTGAGGAGCAGCTCAGCAAGGTCTGGGTCACACAGCACCTTGGCAAATGGTGCCAACAGGGATTGATATTATTGATATTATTTATATATGAATTAATCATAGCCTGGAGTTGCAAGCAAGAAACTCTGTTGCCCATTGTGCAGGCAGTATCAATGAATGATGGCGAGACCTTGGGTGATGCACATTGAATAATTTTGTAAACATAATTTACTGAGCCTGAGTGAATGGTCAGGTGATAAAGTGTCATCATAGCCAAGTTGCAGCGTCATCTGGGTTGGCGAACTTCACATGTTTGTCATAAAGCTCTGCCAGCTTGTCCGCTGTCAAGGGGCCCCTGGATTCCTCCAAAGATTGTTTGAAGGTCAATACATTGAAAAAGTTTTGGAGCGGGCTGTGGGCCAAAGTGACTCCATTCAACTCGATAGTCCTTAGTCATATCAACTGAAGGTTGGGCCACAACCAGTAAGCATCACACAAACACCAAGATCATCTCTAAGTGCAATTGTTCTTTGGGGGTTTGGGTTTTGTAAAACACCGCACTTTTGTGTCTAAAGTATGCAATAGGTTGGATGATTAGAAGGTGCCTAATTTGCAGATCAAGGTTCTGTCGCTCTTGCATCGCCACAAGGTGAAGCCTAAATTGGCAGAGGGACTTGAAATCAAACAATGCAGGATCAGGTAAACATGCATAAATGAAAATAAAAGTGGCATTAATGCTTAATGGGCCAAGCCACTCCTCCATAGGGCAATCAATCTTCAGATATTCAAAGCTCACGGACAGGAAGTACTTCCTGCATTGGGCTGTGAGCTAACTAGATTTCCAAAAATTGTGACATTCATATGCCCTCTACTGGAGGCTTAACCCACTAAATTTGACTTTAAGGGGCTTTTTGACATTTAAAAGCTGGTCCTCCATTCTTCCATCTTATCCGCATCATTGCGATCTCTGAATGCTGCCTTGACAAAGGCAAAATCCATCTCAGACGGGGTGAGCATTTTGATGCGCCCAAAGCTCTCCAACGGATCCTCGCTTGCACTTGGTTTGCAGATTGCACCGCTCTCCATGTCAGGCCTTAGATGATTTAAGAGAGAAACAACTTAAGACCTGGGGAGCTAAGCCTAGAGGTTACATTGACATACCCGTTACAATTGATCCTGATCTTAGATTTGGATACCATTGGATAGAACCATCTGTGGAGCACCTTCATCATTGTCATTGCAGCAGTGGTTTGAAGCGCTGGTTGACCATTGTTCCTATGGTATCTTCCTGGAACCCACGGACACTGATGACTGATAGAGGTTTGACAACCGAGAGAACCATTGCCCTCTTCAATCACAAGCCATGGGGAAATGATGCCAAGAGACGGTACCCAAACCTTCAAGGTCAATGGGTAGGGAGCAGGCTTCTCAAAGTGGAACCGCATGATCTTGTCAACCGCTGTTCCACGAACCGGGGTCTTAGCAAGCACAAGCCATCAAAAAATGTGCATTTGATTGCATGTCAAGACTTCTGACCAAAAAACACTGATACTTTGATGTGTGAAGTTGAAACCCCAACAAAAAGTATAGCTGAGCTGCCCCAGGGCATGCAGACCATGTAAGATTGTGACGCCACCAATTCTGGCCACATTTGTAAGCTTTCCTTTCAACCCTGTCAGCATCCATCGCAGTGTTGAAGTGCGTAGCATTGAAGGGCGCCTGCAAAGAGCTGAAATTACTACTGTTGATTGCACAAAATCCATGTTGACATGCTTTAAAGAACAACAGTTGCCTCTTGGCCACCATCACGAATCAGCAGGGCATCAGCATACTGAATATCAGCCCACATGTCCAGTAGCTCACGGCATTGACTCTTGTACTCATCAATGAGGTCCACATTGTAAGCCTGGGTCTCCCAAGAACAAATTACTATTGATGATGTGGTGTGATAAAAAAATCTGTTACCAGTGGATTGAAGCCCAAATCCCAATGATGACAATAAAATAATTTGTTTATCATTAAGATGGATTGGGTTTTGACGGTTTGGAAAAAATATTGGTTAAAATAAATCATCACATCAAAATTCCATAGGACAAACCCCAACCACCAGAAAGCCAATGGTGATTGTTAAAAGATACCAACCTTAGCCAAGAATCAGCACCAGAGGTGCAAGCAGTTGACCCAGCATCGCTGGCATTGTCAGCAATACTGGATGGTGCCCGCGCAGCTGAGGATCCACTGTTGCGCTTTGTCTTGGCCATGGCTGGAAGCGCAAGGCTGGCCAGCAAGACAGAGCCAAAAAGGGCTCACCAAAGCAATCTAGTATATAACATCATCCATCATCCCACCAAAAATGTTTTTTCAGTGGGATGAATGTTGCAAGTGACTTTAAGGCAAACACTGTAGTACCAGCCTGCGAAATTCGCAGCTCCATAGGACAGTCACTAGCGCTAGCGATGTCTCTATGGAAAATTTTGTTTCTCAACACAGTTCCCCAACTTATGTTTTCGCAAGACCCCTTTTGCGAATACACATCATCAGAGTCTCTCCAACGAAATGGAAAGTTCCATAGAACAGTCACTAGCGCTAGTGATCGGTTTATGAGGTTGTGCATTTCGCAATCCCATATTACAGTAGTTTCCTTAAAGTGTTGAACCATCAGGGTAGCACAAAAAATATTTTTCTTACCTGACTCTAGGTTCAAGTGGCCATTCACTAACGCTAGCGATACACATCCACCGTTAGCGAGTCGTACAGTTCACCTGTTAGCGATAGTGACTTGTACAGGTTCCCCGTTAGCGAAAATCAATATCCTTTTGGATAAAGTTAATGAAACCAATGATAGATTTGGTCAGTGTCATCCCAGCCAAGACCAGAAGAGACACCAAATGGAAGATGGCTTACCAAGTGGAGATCTTGGAGCTTGAAAACATTGGAAATCTGCTGTGCAGATGTGAAGCCCCGAATGGGTTCAGGCAACAAGAACAGCACTGATCAAGCTTGAGTTTCAAAGGTGATCTGCACCTGTGCCGCCTGGCCCAGATGACATCCTGTTTGATCTTTGGCACTCAGATCCATCCTCTCGAGAATGAGAACAAAGCTCTCCGGGCAGAGAACAATGAATTGCGTTTTGCAATGAAGCAGCTGATCAAACAACTTGTTCTTCAAGTCGCTGAATTGTCCCCCCACACAATTTCATGTGTGATTTTCAAACTGAGCTTGCTGTCTTGGCAGGTCTTGGTAAATCAAAGTTTTTATATCAACTAAAGGTTGTTTCAAGATAATTGGGTTTGATTTGTTTCAAGGTACCATCAGAAACCAATATATAATGGGCCAAGGCAGCAGGCTTAACCCATTACCAGGCACCACAAATAACACGTATGGTTCTGGCTTCATCTAGCTGACAAAGAGTTTTGGCAATGTTCAACCCGGTCAAAAGTTTGATCTTCAGGGCTTTCAAATTCCTCACCTGTCAAGGTGCAAGACTTGTACTGAACATCCACATTTTTTCGAATGACAATGTGAAATCATAAAACTATTATTAATCTCCTCATAAATCAAACTGCCTCCTGGCTAGTGTTGGCTTCATTCTTGCCCACCAAGCACAAGAACCGGGAAGATGTGTACTTTTTCTTCTTCTTGTCCTTATTTTGTGGATTGGTGAGTCTAGCAAGGATTTGAATCAAATAGCTGATGGAAGCATTCAAGTCTAAGTATCCCACCCAGATTTCATCCATGGTCACCAATTTCCACAAACGAGGCGGTGATTGATTCTGGATACCAGATCCTCAGTTGGCCCGAAGGCCCCATAACAGAGGCTTGCAGCCACAGCTTTTCATAACAGAACTTTTGGAATTAACATAAAAGCCAAGCTGCTGATCACATGAGCAGCCCCAGGAAATTCAGTTCGGAAAGCAGCAGTGATGTGAACCATTTTGGGTGTCCGTGTAACCCTCTTGTAGGACAACATGAAGCCGTTCTGTCCCATAAGCCGGGAGGAGTGCATCACTGACCCACCAACCATCATCATGGCAAGCTGGCTCCGTAAAGAGGGAGTGTCAGAATCAGTGACAACAATTTGGGCATTCACCCGGGACTGAACCACCTTAGTTTCCAAGGCAAATAATCTGAGGAACCACTGCAATTATTACATTATTTCACTGTTTTTTGCCATGTTGTGGAAATTCTCTGAAAACCAAATTGAGCAATGCCAGCTGCAAGGTATTCAAAATGGTATTGGTTTAGCCAAGACACTGACCCACCAAATTTGTTGGTTATTTCAGCCAAGATTTGGTTCCGTACAGGAGGTTCAACATAGAAGGACTTTCCAGTGTGGTCCATCAGCACCGGTCCTTGCATGCAGTGTGAGCTACTTTGTCTCCATCGCTACGTTCTTGAGATCACCACTGCAGCCAAGATGCTCTTGGTGGCTTGGCGGCCTCATCACCGATGGGGACATGGGGCTTTTGAGTATATAAATCAATGGACAAGACATGATACTTCAATTGAATTGAACTGACCATGAATTAAAAAACAATTTGCCTTTTTTGCACTCGGGCCCCCACACTTTGCACGGTTCTTGAAATATGTTGCTCTCAGCTCACGCTTTTTCTTTTTGTAGGCGTGCAAGTCTCGCTTTTGCCCCATGGTCTTGGCATGCAAGAGCCCATCTTTCATTGCCTCCATTCCTCATTTGAGTAGCGGTATCACAAATCATCACATAATTTTGGAAACCTCTATGTGTTTTGTTCAATTCTGAAAGAGTGGCTGCACCCACAATATGATGAAAATAAGCTTTCTCAAGCTAGCATGCAGGACATGCAAGCAGGGATCGGTTGACATGGTCTCTTTGTTTTTGAAGTGTCCTCTCTTTCTTCTGTTTGTCGCACCAGAGGCCACGGGACAGCGATGCAGCCCCTTGTGCTTCAGCAGCCACAGTACTGCTGCCAGCCACCGCCTTGGACACAAGCTTTCGGCGCTTTCTCAGCCAGTCAGATTCACCAACTTTGGAAACTTTGTTCTTCCTTTTGTGCTTTCTTGGCTTTGCCTGGCAAGTAGGCAAACAGAGCCTCAAAGGGGTTGATTCTCAAAACAAGAATAAAGTGATTCGTAAATTAAATGCTCATGTCCCAGCCTCCCTGACATTTCCATAAACACGGGCCTAAGATACTATTCAACTAACAGTTGTGTGACAAGTTGGTGAAATGGATACCTGTGTTTACCTGTAGCAGCCACATATTGTTTCTGTTTGACTGGGTCTTTGCAAATTTAATTTCATACAAGGCACCCACTCAAGCTGTGCCATATTGATGGCTTCGCTTGCATCAGCAGGGTCAAGATATGCCACCCGGATCTCATCGTTCAACACATCCATTCCAATAGTGCCCCTTTTAGCACCACTAAGCCAAACACTGTGGCTGAACCTGAGATCAGCAGAACACACAAACATAAATAATTATACTCAGGCCTTAAGGGCCCTTTGGGCCACCATATAATACTCAGGCAAAATTTTACTGGCAAATTTATGGTTTCCAATCAACCAACTTATCAAACCCAGTCATGCCACCATGGGACAAGCGTTCCACATCAGAAGTGGAGAACGCCCAGGCCAGTGCTTTGACTATGATCTGCCCAGCGGCATCACAAGCACCTTGTCCACAGAGCTTCCGCTCTCTCAGAAGGGCCCTTCCCCATGCAGTGACCGCATCCAAATCTTCTGCCACCATTAATGCAAGAGCAGCTGGATATAGTGTTTGCATTTCTGCTCGGAGGGAGACCTTGGCATGAGAGCTCCCATGGTTGGTATTCCCCCCTATTGATTAATCGGTGGGTGCTTAGCTAAATGAACTGATTGTGCAGGAAGGCTTGAAAGGGTTCTGAAATTTAATGCATGGGTTTGAAACACCCAAAACTACCCCCAGTAGGGTAGGGGTATTTTTTTAAAGATTGTCCACGGTTCTGTAGACCTACCAGGCTTACTACCAACCTGTCAAGAACAGTTCATTATTGTAAATCCTTCTATCCATGGGGCCAAGAAACAAAACTGATTTTCCAAGCACCACTCAAAGCCTTCAAGGATGCTAGCATTGCGGCTGACAAGTCTTTGTTCTTCTTTTTGAACTTGTTCTTGTCCAGGAATGTGCATTGAGAGAGGTGGCTCAACACACCATAGCTGGGAAATTCAGCCCGAATTATATCTCCAGCAAGCTTTGTCCAGTTCATCATCCTTGCTATGTTAAGATTGAAGCAATCAATGGTTTATCA
>Ga0126342_10008086_pt1 | contig 18808 bp, 21 predicted proteins | sample Cyp1metagenome_FD_92528 | JGI IMG/M metagenome (GOLD analysis project Ga0126342, IMG submission 92528) | Coral microbial communities from Lord Howe Island, Old Settlement Bay, Australia - Cyphastrea 1 metagenome | ecosystem: Host-associated > Invertebrates > Cnidaria > Coral ...
CTTACTCTTTCTCTTCTGATCTTCTCTCTTCTAATCTTCCTCTTCTCTCTGCCTCTGCCCTGCTCTGCTTTTCATCTGTCCATATTGTCGGAAGTTTGACTTCTAAACTTCCTTCGATAACAAGATATATAATTATATTGAGTTTGATGAATGGAATGTCATCTTTTGGCAATCAAGAATGGCTTGCCGGGGAATTTCCGAACTATATAAATGGTTGTGTTTTTTGTTGAGGGGAAGTCATCGAAATAAGGGAGGGAATTTTCAGCAAGCCATGTTTGATGACGGGATGTTAACAATTGGGCTGTTACCACCTCCAAGTTAGTTACCACCAGGTGTCTCATAAGTTACAATAGGATACTAGCCATTTGGATGATCCTGACAGCTTGTATATCTTGCTAGTTCTTGGTGACTAGTGACTAAGTGATCAGTTGCTATATATAATCCCTATAGTTACCAAGATATATAAGTATATATAAGTCATATATGTAATCCCTATACCAAATTATGATTATGGTCATCCTTTCAATGCTAGGGGGGTATGATCCAGTTCCCAAGCGTCAGTTGGCTTCGCCGCTAAAAAAATAGCCATCGCCTGGGCTGACTTTTCCAGGGATGACCTGATAGCTAGACAAGTCACCCGTTGACACCATCAGAAAATATCAGAAAATAAGCACGACAGGTATGGATACCAATATGTGAGCACCCTAGGAGATGGTTTCAGAATGATTCGGGATATTGAATCCTGATGAATCCTGCATATTCTGATCTATCATGTATCTCACTGCGTCATGTTCTGCAACTGCAAGATGCTTACATGTAATCAGTTGAGTTTCTATGTTCGATTTCAGCGGCGAATTCCTCATCCGCTTTGCGTGCCCGAGTCAGATGCTTACGGCGGATTTCATTATATGCCTTGGACATGCCAATGCCCCAAAAAAAACGGTTGCCAGCCAGATGGCCATGCCATGCCGCATGCATATGTATCATAAATGTTCGTGTATGTGTGTACACGCCCGTCTCCGTCATTTGATGTTGCAACATCTGCCGGAGCGGATCTGGCCGTTTTCATCCCCTACAGATCCCCCAAGGAGGGGCAGGGTCAGCGAAATGCAAAAAAACCGGCGCCATTTTCAGCTGAAACGGTGAGACTTGCAGGGTCGGCAGATTCCAAGGATCAACGGGGTGTTGGTCCAGGCTAGAAAGGAGGAAATCCATGTAAATTATGTAAATCCGCATGAAATCCTGAAAGCTCGAACTAAACCCCCTTGAAACCTGAAAGGCTTTGAAGGTAATAAACCACCCAGTCTTCCCCAAGAGGCATGGTTTTGCGCCAGGTGACGCGCGCCGGGCCTCGGGTGCGTTGATTCTGGGGTGAAAAAAAGATGTTTTTTTTTTTTTTTTGGGGGGGGGGTTGAAAATTTTGGAAAACTTGGGGGCCGGGGGGGATAATTTTGGGGTTATTTTTTAATTTTCGTTCTTTTTTTTTTCTTTTTCCCTTCCGTCTTTTTTCTTTTTTTTTTTTTTTTTTTTTTTGGGGGGGGGGATGAAGATGTTGGACAACTTGGGGACTCGGGGTGATAATATTGGGATTATCTGATCATATCTGATCATTGTTTATCCTTTGATCCAATCTGGCCAATCTGGGCTCCTCAGATTGGGTCATCAGTTGGATGGGACCTCGCGAATTGGGATGAAGACTTTCACAGTATCCAGTGGGGTGACGTGTAAAGATGTGTAAATGGAACTGCGTCCATTGGAGGAATCGGTATGTACTTGGTGGTTCATGGCATTGCTGCAGATTCTACTGGGCTGCTCCTGTCAGGATTCCATTATACCCTCAGATGGTATATATTTATAATTTCAGCTTGCTGTTTTTGGTAATTAATTAATTAATTGTATGTAATTACATCTATTGGGGATTATTGTAGCACGCGGTGAAATACGGCAGAGTTTTCCACATCCGTGGTTCTTGCAGCACTGGACATGTAGCAAACCAGCATTGCTTGTGCTCTCTGACCACAGCAGCCTCAGTTGTAGAGGTGCAACCCTGTTTCGATGAATTGTTTCACCTTCTAGAATGGACGATTCTTGATAGTTACAACGTCCATTTGACATGGTGTATGGTGTATGGCACCGTATTTGTCGCCGCAACCACTCTGCAGCCGGACCTGTGGGGAAGAAAGGATCCGGCCGACACAGCGAAGCATGCTGCAATTCTTCACAGACCCGGCCCAGCGAGATATCTTCGGCAAATAGAATGGACTAGAATGGCATGTCTACTCAGATTTTTCCATCAATCATTTATTGAAATCACTGAAAAGAGCCTAGCATCATGGATGTCAATCTGAATCTATCAGCTGCAGGGGTGGCAAGATTTCACCCTTTTCGATTTGTCCTCAAACATTGCGCCATGGAGGGTCAGCCCAGCGACCCGCTGCTTGGCCTTAAATCATGCACGAAACCACGGAATTTCAGGAGTTGATACCCTCTGGTAAACTAACATAGCAATGGAAAGTCACCATTTTCAATGGGAAAATCCACTATTTCTATGGTCATTTTCAATAGCTATTTTGACATAACCAGAGGGTAGTTGAAAGACATCTTTGACCATCCCAGATCTCCATAGATACTGCAGGTTTCAGGGCGTTTGTTTTGAGGTCGTCCCAACTTTCTCCGGAAGCGGTCCGGGGCGGCAGCAGTTTTTGTTGGGTCTCAGGCAATGTGAACATGCATAATTATTACATCTGGGTAAATTATAACGACCGAACCCTGCGACCTCAACATAATCATGGTTAGTAAGGGGAATCATCCCAAAATGGCCCAACAATTCAGGTTAGTGAAATATTATAATTTACCCAGATTACATAACTACCGGCTATGTGGGTGTTCATCATGGTACCCAGGTTTTAGATGTGGCCCATATCATTTTTTTACATGGGAAGGTGGTGTGACATCATCCCCAAAAGAAACGGCTGCTAGACTTTGCTAAAGGTGATTTGCCCCAAGATCCAATGGTTTATCATGGTATTATCATGGTATTCATGAATATTTATGTTATTTTATGATATGTTTTAATAAATAAACAAACAAATAAATAAATGAATAAATAAATAAATCATAAATAAATATAAAGATATATACATGCATATATGTATATATATATAATGTTCCCATATTTTCCCTTTCAATTGACAATTTCACTGAGGGGTTTGTCCAATCATCCCATGGCATTGGCCAAGGCGCGAGAACTCTTCACCGCCCTGGCTGTTGTCGGTGTCTCAGCCTGGATGCAGCGTCTCAAGGTCTGTACTTTTGATGGGGATGGAGCCAACGGGTGCATCTATGTTACAAAATCAACCAAAATCATACCAAGAAAATATGTACCCTCTGGTTATTTAACATAGCCATGGAAAATGACCCATTTCTAGATGGTTTACCTATTACAAATGGAGATTTTCCATGGCTATGTTAAATAACCAGATGGTACATAATGTATGACATTGTATAACATGTATCTGCATACGGGTAAGAGTTGATTGAATAGGATTGGCCAGGATAGGATTGGGCAGATGGGTTGCCACAGCCACATCAGGCCGAAGGACCACCCAAGGCGCCAGGATTCTAGCGATGAGTGGTGCAGCTGGTTTTAGCCAGTTTAATTTGTGATGATTTGATGAATGGACCCTGAATGGAGCTTTTGGGCGTGTCTTCAGTCCATCTCCATCTTCCATCTGAAAGATCTCAAAGCTTGCGGGCTCAGTATATGATATAACACATATATATAATATAATAATATATATATATATATATATTTGATACATATATATATAATATATATAATATATATATATATATATATGATACATATATATTTACATATATGATATACATATATATATATATTATACATATATATATATATATATCATATATATATATACATACATATGCGTGTGTGTGATTGACAGTTGATCTTCAAGTATTGAGGGCGCCACAAGAGGTGGGTATCGAACATCGAGCCATGAAAAACAGCAAACATTACCCAACCACGCTTCTTTCATCTTCTTTCTATAGCTTCGAATGTAGAAAACTAAAACTGAAGTTGGATAGCGCTGATTCCGGCGCAACATGTAGAGAACAGCCCGTTTTTCAGGAGTGAAGCCTTTCTTCACACACCGCGCCATGTGAACCCTCTTTGCTCATGGTGAAGTCATGGTTGCCAAGTGACATGTTTTCACTTCGTGCCTTGGTGAATTGGGAGGGTCAAGAGGCCTTGTTGTTCCTCCCTCATCGTGATAGTACGAACATGGTGACAACATTTGACAATTTAACACAACTACCGTTTATAGTCATGGTAATAATGGACGAAAAACAGTACTTCTAAATACCTATGCAACCAATCACAACATTCACTCATATCAAACCCTCATAAACCCTCAGATATAATCATCATGATGTTGTTACAATATTGTATACAATTGTGAATTCAATTGTGAATTCAATTGTGAATTCAATTGTGAATTCAATTGTGAATTCAATTGTGAATTCAATTGTGTTGACATTACGTATAATGACACAGTCATCATGATGAGAATGGCAATATTTTGCAATCATTAAATTGATCAGTATTAAGATTACTAAATAGCATTAATATGTATTGATATGTAATAATCAATGTTAATCAGTGCATTAAAAACGACATCTTCATTGTCTTCATCCCGTCCGAGGCTCCGGTTCCTACGTTCGGATTCCCAGCGACGATGCCGGCGCCGCCAAGCCCACCCTAACGCGGCCGATGGGACATCGACCAGGACCATGGCGACAGCCTTTTCGGCCTTATTTCTCGTTAGGTTTTTGTGACAGTCACATGGTTGTGATATGTTTGTGATGCCAAGGAGAGAATCTGTGTAACATGAAAGGTGCTGAAAGAATTGGTGGCGCTTTGGTCCTTCGCAAGGTTTTTAAGGCTGTTCAAAGTCTCGGAACTCAGCGCGTCAGGATTTCCTGGAAAGTGGTCCAATGCAAACAGTTACCATTTGAGTCTTGGCCATTGGGGCTGTGGATATATGTGGTGCATTGTGGTGCCTAATTTGCCCAAGTCTGTAAGGGCGGCTGAAGGACCGGAATTCCTTGGCTTTGTTGGAAGGTATGTGTTCGTATGTACGTGTCCTCGTGATTAATCACCTTAATACACATGAATGTATTGCACTAATATATATATATATACATAATGATATCAATAGATGTTATCATGGCAACAAGTAAGGATTAGCGAGCAATGAAAATGCATGAGAACATAGCTATTGCCATGGAATCATTGTCATGATTCATCATTGATTCTGGCAGTTATTTTTTGGAACTGGTGATGCTGGATCAAGTTGCATCATTTCTGGTTCCATGGGTGAAATGGATCAGCTTTGGGACGTGATGTCATGCTTCAGTGACCATCGTGACTGTCACTGAATCTTGGAAATCCCGAGATATATTTTGATTATTGTTTATTAGTGCTTGCTAGTAATCCACTGTGATCCTGTTTCGGACAACATCCACCATCAATCATCAAACATCATCGTTGTCAAACCAACCCCAGACAACGTTAGAGCTGTATGCCAACGCTAGAGTCTAGAGGCCTCATCATGCTGAACGCGGTGCTGATCGGGTTGGAGACAGATTTTCCAGAGAAGTTTCACTGGGATGTGGTCGAGAATATGTTCTTGGTATGTCTTACTGTGGAGCTGGTGCCTTCGCAAGACATGGGGAAAGGGGATGGCTGGCTGGCTGATGCCTTTTTTTCTTGGATGTTTTTTTTGAAGGAACATCTGGATGAATCATTCATCTATGACACATTGGGGGTGTAGCTGGGACCTGAAACTGCAACGGAATTTGACAACATGGCGATTGAAAGTGGAGGTGGTGAACTTCTGAGTGACCAAGTGTGATATCCTTCATCCTTCTGGTATTTGAAAAACGATCGGCATCAGCCCCTACTACAATGGACTCGCATTCCATGGTGGGACTTAGCAGGAAGTTGACCAGACGATGGCAGGTGATTCGGATGTATTGCCTGGGCTTTCGGAAGTTCTTCTTATTCCACAACGACCCGGGCATCGTCCCTGGGCTATATACGGTGAACTTCGCTGGTCATCGCACAATTTGGGGGAGATTCAATGGTGATTCAATGGTGAATGTGTAGATCTAAACTTTGAGAATGTATTGTGTCATATTGTGCCACTGTCAGGACAGGAATCAACTTAGACCGGGGACTTGGAACAGGGCCCAGCCGCAACTTGTGCCCAAGCTGGGCCGGCTTGTCGCGATGTTGCAGATTTGGAACTGATGTCTAATAGGTACAATTCAGCTCACAATATCATTGCTTAAGTGGGGCTGACGGGCAGCTTTAAGCTAGTAGTTTGGATTCCACTTTTCCAGTGGATTATGTGGATTGTAGTGTGAAATGGATGAAATGGATTGGGGGTTCTTGGATTCATGACTTTGCTGCATCTATGCTTGCGCATAGCTAAAACCTAGGCTTGGAATATCTTTGATTTCCTCTTGGTTGCAATGGGCGTCTTAAGCCTTTTGTTGCACTTCTTCGCTGGATCTACAGACATCCTGGCCAGGCCTTGTTCGGTGCTTGTGCTTCTCATTTTCAGGGGATCCTTAGATATCCTTAGCAGATTGAAACAGCGCCTTAGCCTCCCAGGACCAAGCTTTTTGACAGTAAAAGGATTGAGAGCTGTAAAAAGAGTTTGCAGTTTACAGTTTGTTCGTTGCTGGTATAGTTTTCTAATGTTCTTGATGCACAGATTTCCTAAAGCAGATAAAAACCCAAGATGAATTGATGGCATGCGATCTTCTGAGCTGTTCCAGCTTGTGAAGCCTGTGGTTGCCACTTTCGCTCACCAACTTGGGTCCCAAAAAAGAGTTCATTCACCGCAGCCATGTCATGAAAAACAGCCATGGCGCAGCCGGCAAAGTTTCCTGCCTGCCATCCATGTGCTCTGCATCTCACCCAAGTCCAACCTCGCCCCCTTCCAGTCTCGCCTTTGGCGCCTTCGGCGCCTTCGCCGCACCGGCCATTGGTTGTCTTGGCTGCTGTGGCGGCCATAGGGAACAGCAGCTGGTGCCGGCGCCGCGAGGTGCTTCTGGGGCCGGTGGTGCCGTTGCTTGGCCCAAAGGTGGCTGAAGCCAAAGCGTTGAAAGCACCGGAAGTGGTGAGGGAACTCTGGGGGAAAGGCTTGCGTACTGGAGAAGATTTGAGTCAATGGAAGCAGCTGCTGGCAGCAGACTGCGTCTATGAAGATTTGTACTATCAAGATGCTGCCAAGGGGAAGGATGAGGTGCTGAAGTTGATTGGGCAGAAGCTGCTGCCTTCCAACTCTCAGTTGATCATCGACGACATCTCTGATGGGCAGAAGTCCTGTGGCTTCACATGGCACATTGAGGAGAAAGGGGTTGGCATCGGGCAGCGTGGCATCGGCTACGTACGCCTGAATTCTGCTGGTGAAGTGGTGTACGTTCGAGATTTGGGTGAGCCTTTGCAGCCTGGCCTTGGAAGACACCTCAAGACATCCTCAGATCTTGAAAGAAGATGAAAGTTTATATCATGACTATGATGCTATCCTTGGGTCACCTTCAAAAGTATTCAATTATATACATAGTTCATCAACTCCAAAAAATGCGAAGAAATGGTTCGACTGCCATTTCCACGGCAATTCGAACTACATTTTTCCCCATGTGTCGTTCAGGGGCAGCTGGCGGGGTCAGCTGGGATCAGCTGTTGAGGTTTAAAGCTGGGGAGCTGACTGAAAAGCTACTGGAAGCCTTGACCAAAGACTGCCGGTGGCTGGGCCCCTCCCAAATACATAGTGTGTATATATGATATATGCAATTATATATGTAATTATTAATTATATATATATAATCATATATGTAACATCACACATGTTCATATATGATTCTATAATTAATTTGCATAAGATAAATATGGATCCCGACGACAAAAGATGCCATGACACCGGGCACCTCACACTTTAAGGTGAACCGGTATTGACCCCAAAAAGGGTGACGTACTGAAAAACAAAGGGTGATTTTCCGTAGAAAAAAAGGCATCCCCATTATATAACATTATCACATTATATTCCCATGATATCCCTAATTTCTGGTTATTATAGCACAATTATATCCCAATTCCTGTTATATTCCAATGATTAGTTCATTTATATCCCAATTATATCACAATTCCTGTTATAAGTCATATCATTTATATCCCAATTATATCACAATCATCATATCCTCATTATATCTGATTGGTGGTTTGGAACATTTTTTATTTTTCCATTCAGTTGGGAAGAATCATCCCAACTGACTACCCTCTGGTTATTTAACATAGCCATGGAAAATGGTCCATTTATAGATGATTTTCCCATTAAACCATCCATTTATCAGGGATTTTCCATGGCTATGTTAAATAACCAGATGGTAATATTTTTCAGAGGGGTTGAAACCACCAACCAGATATCATTTATATCCCAATGATTACAGCAAGGCTCAACTCCTGCAGGATCAGCCGATCCCTGAAAGACCTGCCACTGGCCCGCCACAGACACCACGCACAGCTGGGGCCATTGTGCCTCGATGAAGATGCTTCGGTCAAGGCCTATTTTGCCCTAATGTGATACGTTTTTTTGATGTGATATATATATATAATTATTTAATTGATGGTATGATATTGTATGATGTTTCCCTATTACATCCTATTACTAATAGGATTTACGCGTTTTTGTTGCCCTGATACTATCGGCATTTTGGTTGGAGATGATGTGATGTGATTGGGAATCCTCAGGGCCCATCAGATCCTGTGCGATCAACTGGATGCGATCACAACGGTTATGGATTATGGTCATAGAATGCACGTGATACTATAATCTGATAATCATGGTCATCTATTGTATATCATTCAATATATGACCATAACGTATTCTATCTATGAAGATAATATATCAATATTTCATCCTGATACTATAATATTCTATCAAATTATCAATATATTATGGTCAGTTATACCAGTGATTATTGATAATTTGGTATTTACCAGTGCCACATGCTACCCATATTAATGATATATTAATGATCACTGTAGTATCTCATGCCATTGTGTTCCAGTTTGATGGACTGCTGATATCAATAGTTTTGCTGAGTCACGGTGAACAATCGTGACACCATCAGGTCAAGTACCTCTATGGCGATGTGCAGAAGGCTGGTGGTGACGCTGCGCGCTTCTATGCTGACGATGTGATCTATGAAGACATGAACTATGAAACTCCCTTCATCGGACAAAGTGCCGTGGAAGGTTTCCTGAAGCGTGTCTTGGCAGACCTGGTTAGTACGGCCATGGAGGAGCGTCAAACCTCGTGAATTATGAAAAATACTAAGATTGCTGCCCCAGCCTATTTTTTTCTGATGGTTTTTCCCACAATCGCCATCCCGGTGATTCAACCAGCCCGACAGCGAGGTTTTCAGAACATCCAGGGCGTGACTTTCAACTTGGAGGAGGTATCAGATGGCGACCAAGCAGTGGGCTTTACCTACACCATCGAAATTGCAGGGCAACCCCGGGGGATTCGAGGCATCACCTACTATCAGGTGTGGCCTTGCTCCAAAGATCTCCAGTGTGGCTTCTGACCAGTGGGATTCTGTGATCATCGTACATAAGCCGAAGATCGATAGCTGGGAACCAATGAGGTCGGTCAATGTATTAATTTGGTAACCATGCTAGCTGATAATCCAACTATTTAAATGTGGGATATCATGGAAATTCACCAGTTCTAAGTGCCTTATCAAATCTTGTAAACCACGATTTCCGTACCATTTGTGGATATCCCACCCCTGCAGGTGAACGACTTTGGAAAGGTTCGCTACGTGCGCGACGTCCCAGAGTCTGCTTCCAAGCCTCCTCCAGTGCAGCAGTTGGCACGTCTGCTGCGTCCAGGGCTGCAGAAGCTGCAGCCGGCGCAACCCTTTCCGGCACACTGCGAGTGCTGTAAGTAAGCTGAGCAGTGGGGGATTTGGGGGATTTGGTGATTGTCACAATTTGACAGCCCATGGGGATCCCGATTGTATAACTAACCAGCATACATAATGGAATGAAAGAAGGTTTCAACACTGCGCAGCTGGCCATTACCACTCCGCCCGGCCATGCTGATTGAAACATCCTTACTCGATGTTAGTTACTGTTAGTTCTTCCTGATGGTTATGACAGCTGGAAAGATTTGATTCGATACAGTAGATACAATCTTATGATATCTTATATATGTGACTTCATGATCTGAGTATTGATAAGTTTTGTGCTTGATGCGTACCTTGATGGTTCGTTCACTGGATTCACATGGTCCAAACGTTTTTGTGGCCAGCCATTTGAAGGAGAGTTTAGGCCGTTGGTATCGTTTAGAGGCGCAGCTGTCAAAAAAAGCAGCTTGGATGGTTTTGTTTGGCGTTGTGACATACAGAAGTTTACACGCTCATAGCGATGAAATGTATTGAACTGTTATGAGTGTTAGGGCATGACAACATGGCGTGAGCAGTGGTTTCAATGGTTTTACGCTTGTTCCGCAGCTGGTATCACGGGGTTATCAGCATATCAGCACCACAGAGTGGGTCGATTGGGTACTCGTACCAAGAGTTGGATGCATGATGAAACACAAGACTAAACAGGCCATATGACCGAAAGCACTTGGGGCACCGTTTCGGATCACTTTTCGCCACAATGCTTGGGGACCTTTTTATTGATTGATACACCTTGGTAATTTGATAACGATCTCCCAACCTCAGCATGGGACAGGAATGCCACTCTCTTCCGGATCATTCGCTTATTGCAGATCCTGCGTGTGCTGCGAACGCCAAACCGATCAAATTCGCAAGAGGATTTTCTTCCATTGGTTGCATGGAACGTGGGTGGGTCGATGGTTAATTGCTCGGTTCACAAGTGTTCACAAATTTGGTTTCAGACGTCAATAGCTCGAAAGAACACCGACCGTGAATTTGCTCAACACATGCCAGGTGTAGTTTGGAGTTTCAGTTTTAGATACCCTCTGGTAATTTAACATAGCTATTGAAAATGACCATTCATAGTGGATTTTCCAATTGAAAATGGTGATTTTCTATAGTTATGTTAGTTCAATGCCTAGCGAAACCCTTTGGTAACCCTTCGAAACCGCACAAGGTTTCCCAGCCATCCCGCCGAGACCCTCCCCATTGTTGAAGGATCTTAGTAAAGCAATAGAAAACCAGCTCCAAATTGACCATTTGTAGTGGGATTCCGACCATCAATCATCAACATATGGGTGGTTTAGGACATTGCCTTTAGTAACATGAAATAAATCAATATATAGTAAATTAATATATTTATCTATTTTTTAGAATCTATATAGTATATATGGCAGTGTGTAAAAACCTTGTACCCCTGGTGAACATCAAAATAGCTGGTAAATGGATGTTCATCCCCTAAAAATGGTATTTTCATAGGTATTGATCCATACCCATATCAATATTCCAACATGATGTAATGTCAGCTCCAAACGACTCACCTCCTTCAACCGGGGGCCCTTGCTGCAAGGAGCATGGCCCAGCCACGCAGAACGAGTCCAACGAGTCGCCCGAGTCAGCAACAAAGGTGGACCCAGCGGGTAATGAAAGGATCGGGTAAGAAATCCCCATATGAAAATAGGGTATATTCCCAATTATAGCCATTTAATAGGGATAATGATCATTAACCATTGGGTATAAACATTCATAGGGAACTTTGTCACACACCAAGTGGCTATGGATCAATACCTATGAAAATACAATTTTTAGGGGGATGTTCACATCCATTTTAACCCAGCTATGACTTGATGTGAACAGAAGGGGTACTATTGGTTTTGACCCATCCCCATATGATGGGTATATGATGGGTGAATTGATGGGTGAATTGATGTGAATTTCTTGGGATACCATCCAATAGCTATGCTGATAAACATGATTTCCATACTCTGTCGATATATGATAAACATGATAAACACGTGGTAGATAGACACCTAAAATTGCAGCGCTTGGATTTACTTTTGATATTTTTTAAAATGTGCTCCATGTTGAGGATGCATGGCATCGTTTTGGGAGATGCGTCATAAATGTTCCACCGAAACTCAGAAATCTGTGAGTAGATAATATACCGTAATGCAACTCAAATCGCGCTATCTTGCCGTTGTTTGTTTCATTTTAGTGGTAAAGACTCACAATTTTAGTTCCCCCAATTTTTGAAATGGCAGCACAGAGGTAAATCATTTTATCGCGAGCGGTGTTTTGGGGTCACAACATTCTCTTCAGTCTCTTCAGTGCTATAGATGGCGCAACTCATGTTGAGGAGACCCAAAATTCAGCATGGGTACTGTCACACCAGTATACTTGGAAGCTTCCAGAGAAGTGAGGGTTTCCATAAATGGGGCTACCCCTAAATCATCCACTTTAATTGGATTTTCCAGCAAATAAACCATCCATTTTGGGGTACTCCCATTTATGGAAACCCCCAAGTGTGTTCCTACAACATCTCTATCCTTTGGCGTTTAAAACTCGACGCCACAGATTGGAAAGTTGCTCCGGACCTTGCAGAGTCTGCTGATCATAGGGCGATCAGGGATCAAGGGTAGATCGCTACGGAAAAGCCATGGAAACTCAGCACTTGGAATGGGTTTTTATGGATTTTTGAGGTGGTTGAATTTCTTGTCAACAGGCTTTGAATGGATCTCTTTAGGCAACTTTTGAAACAATGTCACAGACAAGTCTGGCTGATTGAGTCGAAACACTGCAGGAAGACAGCCAGGAGCTGCTGTGCAAAGTGTTCTCCTTTTCCAACTGTTTGCCACGCTGGAAACTGCATCTTTTTGCTAGAGAATGCCCTTTCACATCGCATCATGTCCCGCAGCTACTGCATCCTATTTCTGACTTGTAAAAAACTGGTCAGCTGGCTAGTAGTTTCAAATGTTTTTCAACCTTCCAGATTTCAAATGGGGTTTCTCCCTGATGCGTACAGTATGTCTGGGATAGGGTGAACCCTGGACAACCAAGCAGTTGTACCAACAGATACCCATTGAAACGTTTGGTGAACATAAACAAGGCACCATCATCAACACCACGGCAGGTGTATCCAGAGTCTGTGGATGGTGTCCTTGCAGAGGTTGGGGCCTATGATTCATCTTATGCAATCAAAAAACATTGTGGGAAAAAAGCCATCGATAATCAGGGATATAAGATGATAAATACATAGTTGATATCGAAACTTGAACCCAAGAAATTGAAAGAACATGGTGAAAAATATGATCTTAAGATACTCTTGCAGTGACTTCGCTACTAGCCATTTCGGGCAGTTTGCAGGCAGCTCCATCTACCGGGCGAAACCATGCTCTTCGATCTCCCAGGATTCAAGACAGAAGTTGGTGGCGACCACCCTGAAACTTCAAGAAGCCAACCTTGGGTTGCTGGATGGCACGAGGAGGCAAAAGGTCTTGGTTGCGGTGTTGGTTGTGGGATTTTTTAATGGATTTTTGGGGTCATTCATGGTTTTCATATCTTTTTTGGGGGGCTGAGTATGGCTTACTTAGTATAGCTTACTGTAGCTTAGTATGGCTTAGGGCATTTGATGATCAGCTCACTGACATCAGCTGTGACCTGCTAAAGACTCAGGCTTTGAGCGCGCTGTTGGGCACTGTTCCACAGCTCCAAAGTGAGGGCCGACAGGGCTGATAGGTGGATTTTTGATGATTTTGATGATTCTTGGCAATATTTGGCAATCATAGGATTCTTGCTTCCTGAATGTGGGAAAAATGCCACTCACGAGGCTTTGTTTGATCCCTGCAATCTTGAAGTCAGAGAGTCAAAGAGGCAGTTTGTTTTTACCCGCATTTTACCATTTTACCACATCGCCCGCTTCCATGGCAATTCATTTTCCAGGGTTTTCAAGTGTGGTGTATTCGGAATATCACTCCACTTCTTGCACAAATAGCCTCCCAACCACTCTTCCAATAGTAAGCCTCAGGAAAGCACATACTTGCATATGGGCAACTTGGGACCTTGCAGACCTCCCATTTGGGAACCAGTTCAATGTTGTATTGATGATCATCCTGCCTCATGAACCCCCAAAATCTCTGTGAGCATCCAGAAATAGATCTGACATGATCTGACACTGGCGCCGCGGCGATGCACAACAAATCAAGTCGCCGTTGGACTTGCGAAGCAAGACCTCGAAGAACATGGGAGATCCTGGACATTCGGAGGAGCGATGACTGACGATACCTCCATTGAGATGGCGAATGACTGACGCTGTATGGCCTGAACATATTGCAGATATGGATCTCTGGGTTGATAGTTCCACGTCCAAAGGAAGATTGTAGCCCATTAATCTTTTGACTAGTGCAACACTTGTTTACCATTGACCCATGAAAGTGGGCACATTCACTCCTAAAGCATTCATATGCTGTGGATCATACATACTGGAAGTTAAGTTTTCTTTGAAGTGCAAATAATCAAATATTAATATCATAGTAAAGAAACACATGGACACACGTTTACGCATATAGAATAATATAGATAAGATGCGTTCATTCAGCATGAGTTCATCTGAGTGTCCAAGCCATGCCAAGCCCCATTACTCCCAGGTGTGTTCCATCAGAGATCATCAGAGTAAGTTCCAGAATTCGCACGTGCAAAAGGTGTCACCAGCGGTCGGCCAATGCACAAGTCATCCCGTATCATCTGATGTGAAAATCTATGTACCAGTTGCCGGACTTCCCTACTGTACCACTGTTTTCTTGGTAGCCTGGTAGCTTGTTGGAAAAAAGGCAAAGTTCCAAGTGCGAACACGAGGGGGGTTCGAGCGCGAACAATGAGGTAGGGTTTCATATGTATGACAGAACAAATGAACTTCTGAATTGATGGTCAGCTGGACGTGACCAGACTATACCTAGCACAGTTTGGCTTAACCCCGGAAGTCCAACCGAAAAGCAACTCACTCACGGCATGTCTATGGTCTCAGTGAACAAGAGCTGAATAGATTGTGCCATACCATTGGGTGCACACATTGCTTCCAATGGGATGGGGTCTTCAGGTTCTCAGGGAACATTCCTGTTGGCATGGTGTTCTTTGGCAAATTTCAATCCCTGCACCGGAAAAAAAAATACCGACACGTGACAGCGTGGTGTGGGGATTTTATGGGTTTTTCTTGTGTGGTCTGGTAGGGTGTCAGAGCAGGGTGCTTATTTATGGATAATTGGATATTTGTGGACCCTTTTAGGGGATGCCACCCGACCTCAATCCACTTGCGTGCAAGACTCCAGCGATTTACAAGCAGCTAAAATGACAGAAAACCCTACCAAGAGCATTGCAAGAGCCACATCATGATCATAAATCATCAGATCATAAATCATCAGATCATAAATCATGATATATCGTGAGAGACATCTACTTCCACGACCCCCCAAACATCCAGCTGAGAGGCTGCCGATGCCCCTGAAGCACCCATCGAGTCGATCGGCTGAAAATTTGGGGCAGCTGTGGATTCTTTTGCATAGGAGACTGCCCTCCGGTAACTTGAAATGGGTATGGGTCAATACCTATAGATACATTTTTAGTGGGAATGAACATCCATTTACCAGCTATTTTGATGTTCACCAGGGGTACAAGGTTTTGACACACTGCCAAATAGATAGGGAAATGGCCCATTTACAGCTGATTTACCTATAGACCATGGTGATTTCCATAGCTTAATCCTGGCCAACCTTTGGCAGGTGACGTTCATGGCCAAGAATGACTAAAAGTGGCCAAATGTCCAGGAGAAATTCTTCAATGAGGATTTCAATATATTTCGATGATGGCTCAAGAAATTGACACATTGTTTTCTTTTGAGATGAATAGCTGAAACAAATGGGTTTTGCACACCCAATTGAGTTTCAACCGGCTTAAGCTTGAAAACATATTTGAAAACCATCAGCCAGATTAGACCAAACATTATCAGACCATGTTTTTACATGTTCGCTGCAACCCTGACGTTGCGCCGCGTCTGACTTCAGGTGGATATGAATATAAAGTTGATGCTATTACCCCAATCAACATAGTGTTCATAGGGGGTGGCGAATTTTAATGTGATGATGATCATGATGTGATGATGATGATCATCATCATCATCATCATCATGACGATTGAAAGTGTGGAGCAACGTCCAGGTTGGGGCGTACATGTTTTTGCGACTACTTTTCATCTGCTTTTCATCGAAATGTCTATTCCCTGCTTGGTGCCCCCAGGTCGCAACCTTTGGTGTGGGCAGGTAAGGCCCGCCCCACGTGTGGCACCCTGGAGCAGTGTAGGACATATCATTGATGTAGTCAACCATGTCGTGCAACACATCATCCAACACGTCAGCATGTTTTCATATTTGTTCTGGAAAAAATGGCAGAAGCAAAGAGGCTCAGAGGATCTCAGAGGAACATCAAGATTTGCTGAAAGATCTGAAAGCCGAGGAATTTGCGCGAAGTCTTGGAGGGTCTGACTTGCCAAAATCGCAAGGCTGACGGCAACTGAGAGCTGGGTATGGCTGGGTGCCTGGCCGTGGATGATCTCCACGTCCGTGGTATCTGTGACTACAACGCTGTTTGAATCCGGCGGCCGCCCAAATCACCCAAGCTACCCAAGCTGCAAAGGATTCAAGCTATGACTCGAAGAAATCATAAGAAATCGATGTTTAACCATGTTTAACATCAGAAATTTATGTTTAACTGTTAGCATTACTGTCATTACTGTCCCCAAAATGTGTTCCTCCTCTCTTCAACAGGTGGAAGTGAACCCTGGAGATGTTCTAATGGCCATGGTGGGTGCTCATCCCAGGCACGGGGGGCGAATCTTCAAGGTGGGATGACCATACTATTTGTCCATCCATGCAATCCATAGACTCTATTCCCATATCTAACTATAACTATAATTATAATTACTCTGTATATAAATACGTATATATGTATATATAGTGTGTGTGTGTGCCTACTATCATCTAGCAATAAAATATCAAACATCTATCCCCTTCTCATATCCCCTTCTCATCGTTCTGCATCTCTCTCTCTCTCTCTCTGTGCATACCAGTTTGTATATAGTATACATATACATGCATATATTATATATGTCATTGTTTATCTCATTTTGTGGTCAATGATTCCATATCATTCTATATGAAATCCTGATATCCATATCAGTCATGGTGATGGTGCACAGGTGGACGCTGACCGCTGGCGCCCTTGCAGTGGTGAAGGATGTCCTGCGCCCGTGCGGATGGCCCGGGAAATCTAATGTGATGCCCAGGTATTTTCCCATGCATTTCCCCACTATAGCAACATGAAAGCGACAGATTTAGATTTGAGTTTTGGAGTAGATTTGTCCGATTGCCAAGGCTGCAATTGGAGGTAAAGCCAAGCTGGGTTCATGACTCAGTGCGTGTTGCTGCTCGTTTTTTCAGGAGCTGAGAACTGGCAACCTGTCACAGCAAAACTCAGTCCTTATCCCATCTACGACCGCCTGGAGTTGATATGGCTATTGACATGTATGGGTAATGTTTTGGACCCAGCTAAAGAAATGCAGCCTGTGGATGTTTATGGTAGATTCATGCCCCACGAATATTTTTCTTCATATTCAAACGACCAGCCACTTGCGGGCTCATGGTATCCTAGCCCATCCACTGAGGAACTGCGCGGGCACCAAAAGGATGGCTACAACTGGCTCATGTCGCGGGCGGCCGGACAAATGGGTCTGGACCCCCAGAGGATCCCAGAGGAAAACATCAAAAGATTACAAGAAAACTGCAGTTTTAAGAGGGTCTCATGGGTCTCCCAACCAAGGTTAAAACTTCCGAAACTCAAATCCCAGCCCCCTCTCTCCCTTGTGTGGTTGAGAGCGCCCGCGGGTTGCTCGGGTGCATCATCGGCATACACGGGTAGGGCAATGGCCGAGTCAAGGCTGTAGGTTGCCAACCTACAGGCGGCTAAGAGTGCATCACCTGTCACCAGCATACAAGGGTGGGGCCAGTGCGGGGCCAGTGCGGGGCAATGGCCAAATCAAGGCTGTAGGTTGCCAACCTACTGGCTGCTAAGAGTGCATCATCGGCATGCAAGGATGGGGAAATGGCCAAGTCAAGGCTGTAGGTTGCCAACCTAGAGGCTGCTAAGAGTGCATCATCTGGATACAAGGGTGTGGCCAGGTGCCAAATTAAGGCTGTAGGTTGCTAACCTACAGGCGGCTAAGAGTGCATCATCAGCATACAAGGGTGGGGCCAGTGCGGGGCCAGGTGCCAAGTCAAGGCTGCGGGTTGCCAACCTACAGGCTGCTAAGAGTGCATCATCGGCATGCAAGGATGGGGAAATGGCCAAGTCAAGGCTGTAGGTTGCCAACCTACAGGCTGCTCAGGGGCATACACGGGGGCAATGGCCAAGTCAAGGCTGTAGGTTGCCAACCTAAAGGCTGCTAAGAGTGCATCATTTGGATACAAGGGTGGGGCCAGGTGCCAAATCAAGGCTGTAGGTTGCCAAACTACAGGCTGCTCAGGCACACACGGGGGCAATGGCCAAGTCAAGGCTGTAGGTTGCCTAAAGGCTGCTAAGAGTGCATCATCTGGATACAAGGGTGGGGCCAGGGGCCAAATCAAGGCTGTAGGTTGCCAACCTACAGGCTGCTCAGGGGCATACACGGGGGCAATGGCCAAGTCAAGGCTGTAGGTTGCCAACCTAAAGGCTGCTAAGAGTGC
>Ga0126342_10008087_pt1 | contig 18807 bp, 15 predicted proteins | sample Cyp1metagenome_FD_92528 | JGI IMG/M metagenome (GOLD analysis project Ga0126342, IMG submission 92528) | Coral microbial communities from Lord Howe Island, Old Settlement Bay, Australia - Cyphastrea 1 metagenome | ecosystem: Host-associated > Invertebrates > Cnidaria > Coral ...
CTTAAATTTATACATTCCGTATTCTATCTCTTGATTCCCACCTGCAAAGCGAAATCCGTATTCTATCTCTTGACCATATCTTTTTTAATATTCTATCTGCTGGATCCTTACTATATATATATACATATATATACATATATATATATGTGTATATACAGCTTCGTCCATTTTGATACCTGGTTACCATTGGTTACCAGTTCTCTGGATCACCACTTGGTGGCACGCCTTTTAAGTGCCGAATCTGAGGCTTTAAGAAGCCACCAAAGGCTGACAGATCCTCAGAGCTCCAGTCCAGATGTCCATCAAAAATCATCAAGTTGAAATGGCAGTGGGTCAAAACCCATGGAAAACCCCTTCTGTTCACATCAAAATAGCTGGGTTAAAATGGATGTGAATAACCCACTAAAAATGGTATTAATAGGTATTGATCCATACCCAAATGCTGAACATGGCTGAACTTTCAGGAGCAGAATCGTTTGTTGAAGTGCTTTATATAAGGTCAATTTTGCTGCAGTTCCGGAGCGAATCTGTGCGGGGATTTTTTCTAGACAGCCAAGCAATATATAGAATATAATTTCATTCACCTCTGATTATTGCCCACTTGATGGAACCCCATGGATTCGTCCAAAAATGGGGGATACTTCAATCTATGGAGAAATCCATGGATTAACCATCGCTATGATTACGTTTTTCTTTTTTTCCCCAAACTGTGGCCACACTTGGGGTTCTTACGGTAGAAGTTAAGGCCCGGTGTTGATTCGAGGTGGTCTCATACGTGTGCGGCATTTGTGATTTTTGACAGAAGTCCCGCACGAAACGGTTGCCTGGAGACCTCTCGCGCAACCCTCTCGTCGCTTTGTGGGTGTCGGATCGCTCTCGTTGTGGCGCGGAATTTTGAGATCCCTCGCGCAACCCTTTCGGCACTTAGCTTGAACAGAGATCTTACTTTGAGATCTCTTACAAAGATCTTCTGCGGAGAATCTCTTTAGACAGTTTGTAGAGATGGCCTTTCACAGGGATCTTGCACAGCAGCTTCTACAGAGAACCTGTCAAGGAGATCTTGCACACGATCTTCCACAGAGATCTTCACAAAGGGAGCTTGTAGAATCTGACCTGGTATCTTTTCTTCATGTTCCTTGCAACACTGTTTGGTGTGTCTTGCCGAGATCTTTTTTCTCCTATGTTTGGACGGAGCCACTGGATGTGACTGTCAGGCCAACCGAAACCAAAGCCATGCCTTTCAGAAGCGTCGCAATGTCTCCAGACTCAGCCAGACTCAGCGGGACTCAGGTGGATCCATGGGCCAATGGGGATATGCCTCCCAAAATACGATGGTTTACCTTGGTTTACCCGGTAAGCCTATCAAACGTGGCCATGAACGAAAAACTATGATTGGATGGTGTTTTAATGGGAAAATCATCTATAAAGGAGGGATTTTTCCATTGCCGGGTTTGATGACCCTCGGCCGAGGACCCAACATGCCCCATTGACTCCTTGGACCCGAGGTCAAAGGATTGTTTAAGATTCTGACGCGCGAGAAGTACCTGCAGATCCAGAACAAAATCCATGCCAAGGCAAGGCCAGGGGTAAAAATAATGAGAATGCTCGTGTTCATCAGGAATGTTTCATGGTGGCAAGATGTGGCAAGAACCCCATGCATCAAAAGACCTCAGTTCTGTATCACATAATAATATATAGTATATGTATACCAATAGTTTACACATTGTATACCTACATACATCCATGCATATATATATATATACCTACCTACCTACCTACCTACCTACCTCCCTGCCTACATGCATGCATGCATGCATGCATCCATGCATGCATACATGCATACATGCATACATGCATACATGCATACATGTATACATCCATCCATCCATCCATCCATCCATACATACATACATGCACGCATACATACATACACAATAAATATATATATATATACATACGTACATGAATACAAACTTACTTACGTACATACAAACGTACATACTTACAGAATCGTACAGACATACATACATACATACATGTATACATGTTCTTTGCCTGGCACAGATTGTCCTATACGCCGGCATACGCCGGCGTAGGTTTCTTTGTGCCGAGCATCCCTTCCTCTCTTTTAGGGAGAAATTCCGCAACAGCAGCACTGAATGCCCAGCTCAGTTTCTGGGATGGGTGGCTCCACCATGATCGGTGAGAAGATCATCGCAACCAGGGCTTTAGGTGTTTATGATGGTTGACCTATGTTTATAGCATTGTTTTACATGGTTTACCTTGGCCCTTGTCCCACCAGGAATCTGGGAAACCAACTCCAACTCTGTTGTACAACTGCTATGGAGGCGGGTGTTGAGAATCGCTGCGATTCTAAAAAGAGAATCACAGGTCGTCATTTTGACACGTTGTTGGCGTGTTCACGAGCTTGGAAGACACCCATGTTGATGTTAGAAAAACCGGGTATTTTCTTTGTTTTTATCCATCCAATATGTGTTCGATCAGGTTCAACTAGTAATCAACATCGTGGTGAGACAGCGAGACCCAGCAAATCACTTCGCAAAGTTCATGGAGAATCTGCAGGGGAACCTGCATAATTGAACAGATTTACATCATGTTATGGGTGTGTCTGAAAATGGAATAAAAATTCCCTCAAAAATAGATCTAGTTTAGCAGGGACATCTATGAAATTCTATGAATTTATTGTAAACAAGTGGATTTTGTTGATGTTGGTGTAATTCGCCTCAACCGTCGGACAAACTGGATGGGAATCACCAAACCACCGAGAATCTGTGAGTCTTACAGACATGGGTCAAAGAAGTCGTTTTTGTAGAAGTACATAGTTACATATGTCTGTACTGAGGTAGATGCTCTACGGTAGTATATGCAGGCTATTAGCATATTATATATATATATATAATAATATGCCATATGAAATATATAATTTATAATATATAATATATAATATATAATATATAATAATATGTCATATGAAATATATAATTTTTAATATATAATATATAGTTTATAATATATAATATATAATATATAATATATAATATATAATATATAATATAATATATAAATATATATATATATATTGTGTATGTGTGTGTGTTTTAAAGATGTGATAAAGATGTGCATCATTATTACGTATTCACGTGCTACCCCCAGCAAAACCACTGCCCAATCTGCTTCAACCAGAAATGAAACAGCCATTTGTGATGGTTTCAAACCGCCAACCAGCCATGTATTAAAGCAGTAAAGCGTACTAAAGCCAACTATAAGTCCCATGTTCATCCAATTTGAAACAGGTCGCTAGAACCCCTAAATTAGGTATGGTCACCCCACTTGACCCAACAAATGTATATGAATCCATCTTAAGTATATGGTTTTTGGATTTAAGATGTTTGATAATTGGTATTTTCAACACCCGATCATAAGTGATCAATCAGAAATCACCATGAATCACCATGAATCACCATAAATTGGCATAAGTCATTTTAAATATATATATACCATAAATCACCATAAATCCCATAAATCAAAATAAATTAGCATGAATCACCAGGAATCACTTTGAATCATCATAAATCACCAGAAATCAGCATAAATCACCAGAAATCACCAGAAATCAGCATAAATCACCAGAAATCACCAGAAATCATCGTAAACCACCAGAAATCAGCATAAACCACCAGAAATCACCAGAATTCACCAGAAATCACCATGAATCATCATAAATCACCAGAAATCGTCATAAATCACCAGAAATCACCAGAAACCACAATAAATCTCCACCAATCGATGGCAACGGTTGGGCGCTTTCAAGGTCTGGGTGAACCGCTCTTGAACAGCGACCTGGTGGCGGTGCATGAGGCCATGGATGCGCTCAACAGGCCGGACGTTCGGTGCTGGGAGGTCACCAAAGATAGGGACTGAAAAATATGGTGGTGTCCATAAGTAAAGTGCTAAACTATGGCACTAAAAAACCATAAAATTTATAAATGGGTGATTTATAAGTTCCATAAATGGGTGATTTTTCATGATTCTTAATGGATTTTAATGGGATATAGCCTGATATAGCTATCTGAGATTTGAAGGGAGGTGTCCATAGCCATGGGGATACCCCAATAGCTGGGTGATTTATAATGGACCATCCAAAAATAAAATTGATGATATAGATTGATTTAGGGGTACCCCCATTTTAGGAAACCGAAAAATATGAGATAGGGACCTAATGATCATCCATGTTTGATTTATATGATTTAATCAGTCTTATAATCATCAAATTATAATATGAGAAATTATGAGATATGGATGTTTGACATAATTTAACCATCAGAAATATAGATGTCACCATTGAAGAATGGATATGGGTGTGCCTGAAAAATGGCTCAGCTCTCCAATTAATTGTTAGTGCCCAAAAAATAACTATAATCAAATATGATACGAGAAGAATAACCATTTTTACGTAGTATTTTGTTATAGTATATAACATTTGCCAGGCATGGAAACTTCATATAGTTGATCAAGGATTGTTTGGGAAGAGTTTAGTCTTAGTTGGGTGAAAACATTTTATGGTGACCACTTAGAGGACTGATCGCCAGGGTTAGCAACCCAAAGTGGGACATGGGATGTTGAGCAACAGCAATGAGGACATCAATGAGCAAACTATGACCGTATGAGGCTTGATTTTTTTGGATATCAACTCGCATAATATCTGATTGCCATTGACTATGCAGAATTTGGAGTTTGGTTTCTGCATGGCTGTGTTTTCTTGCGGTGTTCATCAGCATCTTTTTCGTTGCAACAAACCTGATTTCAAGGCTTTGAGTAGTGTTGATATGCCCGACGCTTCCCGAAATTATCAAAGATCCTTCGCACAAGGAGGTTTTATTGGCATTGGTACAACAAGATAAATGATGATTTTGCGTGTATGTTTTGTGTGTAGTCCATCTTTGCTCGATATTTTCTGGAAGGTGGCATTTTTTGAACTGCACCCAATAGAATTCACCTACGTGCAAAGCTCTCGCAAAACATGTTCCAAGATTCTTCGGGATTTAAAAATGAGGGTATCCTGCTCCCGTAAACTCCGATAGCTATGGAAATCCATGAGGTTCAATGGTGGATTGTCCCATCCCTATCTTTTTTGTATGTTCCATGGTATTACCCTTTTTTTGGGGCCCAACTTCTCCATGTTTGAGGCAACTCCTGCACCTCTCCCACGACACGGCTCCTTGGAAACCACTTGGGTGTGTCTGAAAATGGGACCTGGATATACCCCCCATTTTGGGGCATCTACAGTAACTCAGTAAGTGGGGAACATGATGATCCACTCTTGGATTTTTTAGGTACCCTGTTTTCAAAAAAACTCAGTTTGATATGGAAAATGAATAGCTAAATCGTCTACATTCTTAGGATCAATGAGCAATTTTCCCCGGAGAAGTATTCAATTACCAGAGGCTACCCCCATATCAAGAGGTAAATTATGGATAATTATGGTGGGTTTCATGGTAAATGGTATGCCAAACTCGGCCTCTTTGTTCCCAAAAAGACATCGATATCACGTGTGTGTGTGTGCAGGAATACCACAGGAATGTTGCATGGATGTTTTTTTGCGCACTGGTCGGTAGAAAGAGAGAGGAGGTATGCCAACTAGGCCCATCAGATCAGATATAATATGGATAAGATCAAAAAATGGGATACTTGAATATACTTGAAGGTTGTTCACCTAACCAAGTGTGTGGCTCATTTTTATTACCCCAGGTTCCATGGATTGTGCTGAAATCAGCAAGACCTTAGTATGCCAGGATGTTTTTCCATTTCCATCAGCTGTCAAGTAACAGCTATTTTAAGGTGAGGCTCATGGGCAGAAAGGTAAAGAGTCTAACCATCCAATTACTGGGAAATGACGGACATTGGTTCAGGTGTTTTTCTCAGTTCACTCATGTCGAAAGCCTTTGATTTGAGTTGACATATCATGGTTTCGGAATGTGATGTCTTTTGCAATGTTTTGCTATGTATGTCTATCTAAATACTGAGCGCGCAGTAGAATGCAAGACAACACTATACAGAAGAAACTATACACGCACCGACAATGGACCCTGGACTCAATAGAGTGTAATTATACAGATACCTTTGTATATTCAGACCCTAAGTATATTGGTGCAAAACACATAGGATCATGTTGGTGCATGTGCACATGTATATATGATATATATATATATGTATTATTTATTATTATTATTACTTATTATTTATTATTATTATATATACGTACAATTATATGTATTGTACACATGTATTCACATACACGTAAAAGTATACGCTCATATATATATATATATATATATATAGATATTCATAGAGAGATATTATATACATATAGATATATATATATAATATCCCTTTGTAGCTTGTCGCAAGTAAGTCGCAAGCAACATATCAAGCGTTGTCTCCAGACTTTCCAACGGTGCATAGGCCCATCCTGTTTCCAGGCGGGCCGTCTGGGTCGGTGGATCCACTAGGAGAATATTCAGAGAACTACAGTACCATTGTTGCAGCGTATCTATCATTCAAGCCCTGAAACGTTGTTGTTTGATGAGGGTTAATGATGATTTGGTCATTGACCTGCCCAGCTGGCCGTTGAAAGCCCTGCCGTTTCTAGATCCATGAGTTGCATCGGCTTTGTTGCAGGCAAGAAATGGCATCCGTGAGTGAGCGGAAACTTGGCATAACTTGGCAGATAATGCGACTCGGAGTATATAAAAATAAAAATAAAATACATATACGTGCTTCTGTCTCTTCAATGGGGGACCCCGCGAAGCATCAAATTGAATCAAAATGAGCTGTTTGAGTAGAACGCACGCAAAAGTCAGATTGCTCACCTTTTGGGTGGACTCGTACGACAAACAGCTCTTTCAATTGCATGGCCTGGTCATTTCAGAACACTTCAGGTATTCACCCGGAAAAACTTATGACCAAAATGCACCAAGGATCTCAAAACTGTCCACAATGGCAGCTGAAGTTGGCTTAGGGCTTTCTCCAGAGGCGAACACCGCCAAAGCTGGAGGAGTTCTTGTCGTTTGAACATTGAAGGATATCTGGGTATGGGTCAAAAATCTTCGATGACTCCCCTAGAATGGATGTAACTGACTAGGTTGATTGGCCCAGTAACTCGACCCATAGCCAGCAATGGTTTTACAGCAATTCAGCAGCCTCAGATCGCTCGTGGCACCTTGGAAAATGAGGGTCACAGGGTATATCGTTGGGCAGATTTAGCTTTCAATCTCATAGATCTTTGTAGATGCTGAGATGCTGCAAGAAATGGCGCATCTCACAGCAACGGTTTGAGCTGGAAAACCGGCGCCGCCGGCGCGACAGGATCAAAGTCCAACATCCTCACTGGATTTATGCGAAGATCCACCGGAAACCGTGGCAATGAAGGGGGTTCAAACACAAAACTGTCCCTTTAACCAATCCAACCAATCCAATGATCAACCCGCATTCGGTGCAGGAAAAACTCTCCATGAAAGCACGAGCTTCGTTGGATGCCTTGGGCAGCTTATGTTGGAGCCCCAGCGGGCACAAAAAACAAGCGCTATTTTGGCCGTAGGGTTCCAGGGTTTTGACACATACCTACGTGTACATGTACATATGCCATGGCATGTCATGTCATGTATAGATATATATATAGATAGATATGGATACAGATCTTAGATACACATAGATAGAGATATAGATAGAGAGCTAGATAAAGAGATAGAGAGAGAGAGAGATGGATGGATGGATGGATGGAGGGAGGGAGGGAGGGAGGGAGGGATGGATAGATCCACAGAAAGACAGATAGACAGAAAGATAGATAGAAAGATAGATAGATAGACAGACAGGCAGATAAATAGATAAATTGATATAAGTAGATTTATACATAATTAGATATAAATAGACAAATAGATAGACAGATGTTGGCTTCAACTTTGCTAGCAGCTTTTCTGATGTTCTAAGGATAGAATTGAGCCAATAGGCCGGCTTACCCTTTGGTACTCTAAGCGGCAGTGGACAGTGTCCCATTGATATCCGTTTGTAGATGGTTTGCCCACTGAAGATATCTTAATATGGCAGGTTCTGTGTGCTGGAGGCTGCATACCCTTGATAACAAGCCCTGTGATGCGGGTTGTCCAATGTATGATTGGGTCAGCTAGCCACGAATCATATTTCCATATGTTGTCCCTTTCATTTTTGGATGGTATCACGAAGTGTGTTTTTTTCACCACCCCAATGTTTTTTTGTTTTTGCACACAATTTCCACCCATTTCCATGTTTTTCCAACATGTCTCAATATCTCTCGCCATTTCATAGCCATTCCCAACATTTTGCCAAGATGATCGCAACACTTACCAATGTGTCCTCACATTACCGTTGACAGGGTTGCTCCAAGCTATTGGCAGGTTTTCATCAGAACGCCAAAACGTAGGCCTTTCACGCCTTCCAGGAAGCCCCATGAGATTCAGCCAAGCCCAGTGGAATCCCAGAAAATGTCCCAATCTTCCAAGGGCCCACAGCGTCAACAAAGCAAGGCGAAGGGACCATAGGTTTTGCGCAGGTTTTGTGTAGGGTTTCCATAGGCTTTTGGTAGGCCCCATGTTTCAATAAAGCCCCTTTTCAGCAATAAGCCCTGAGGGCCACTGCCAGACATTGACAAGGTCAGAATTGACAAAAATCCCCCGTTTTGGTGGTCAATCAACCCAAAGGCTGATGGATGGCCCATGAAAACTTGGATCATTTGATCCCGTGATATCCCCCAGTTGTTCATGACGAAATCCCCATGGTTAATGGTTTTCACTATGGTTAAATCGTTAAATCATGTGAAATCCCAAGTTTTCATGGTGAAATCCATTGAAATCCCATAAATCCCCACAGATCCGTGGAAATTTCATGGCTTAAATCCCCCATCAATCCCCAGTATGTCACCGTTCCAGGCCCTGAGACGGTCCGGCGCCTACCTCAGTCCGCAAGGAGCCTGGCCGATGCGGAGGATGGGAAGAAGGTGGTCACCGGCAAAACTGGGTCACCGGGTCTCTATCCCTGACTTCGGGAGGGTTTTTTCATGTTTTTTTCCATGTTTTGTCCCTTGGAAAATGGTGAAATCGACGTAAATTCAGGATGTTGTAGCCTGGAAAATAGGGATTTGGATGGATTCATGGCATGAACAACTGTTTTACATGATTTTACGATGGAAGATGTGCATACTTAGTTACTTGGCTTGAATGTAGCCATGAATTCAGGGGGGATTTATATAATGGGACCGTGAACAGTTGCAACCCTCAACCACTTTTAAAATGGTTGAAGACCACTTTAGTATTGTAGGAGTTTTTTGTCAGAGATGTGCACGAAACACTGTAAAACGATAGGGCCCCCCTAAAAGCGATAACCTGGGACCATACACGACAGTCCATTAAACTTGGCGTAAACCAAGCAAATGCACATTCACAGAACGGGCAAAACGGATGAGAGAAATTCAAACTGTGGTGCCCTGTTTCCTGCAGTTGCCATATCATTTGGCATCGAACTCGCTCGCTCGCTCTCTCTCTCTCTCTCTCTTTCTTGCTTGCTTGCTTGCTTTCTTTCTTTCTTTCTTTTTCTTTCTTTTCCTTCTTCGTTTTTGTGGCAAATTACCTTCGAACAATGTCATATGTTCGAGAGGTTATTTAGCGATAACCTTGGCGATAACTTAGCGATAATCATTTGTTGCACTCGGTCCCTTGGCCAAGCCGTAGAGCCATTTCCATAACTTTAGAAAGGAAATGAAAGGACATGAATGCAAAATGAAAGGAACATGCATGCAAATGAAGGAAGATGAAAGGACATGAATGCACATTGGAATGAAAATGAAGGAAAATTAAGGGACATGAATACAAATGAAAGGAACATGAAAGGAGAATGAAAGGAAAATGACAGGAAATGAATGCAAAATGAAAGGAACGTGAAGTGTTGCCGAAACACCTGAAACCAACAAAACAACTCCTCGATCCATTTCCGAGCCTGCTTAGGAATGGATTTTGGCTTCATGTTGGATCTCGAATATGCTGACTTCCATAAATCCCTGGAAAGCGATAGGGCCCCCCCAAAAGCGGTAGCCACAACAATAGCAACTACTCACATGTAAAGGATTTTGAATACATGAATATGTATGTGTATATATATATGATTGATACAAATCTTATCCATGGGTCCATGGAGGATATAAGATGATTTAAGCAAGATAGACAGGGAATTCTGGGTATATATATATATCACCAATCTTTAATAGTGACTTTAGTGGTTTCAAATGGGTATGGGTCACGATGATTGGCTCCAAAAAATAGATGAATCCATGGTGCCCCATCTTTGACCCGTCTCTGCTTGGGAAACAAGTGGGGCTATTAGCCAAGAAGACCCTGGTTCGTCTCCTTGAAATATCCAGCCGGCACATCCAATGCAGGCTGATTCAACAAGACATTTTTCAGATTTACCGGCACTGAATGGTTGTCCATGGCTACAGAGTCCATAATGGGATATGTGTGTGTGGGAAATTACCACTAAACCTGTTGGTGGGCTTAAAACACTGTTTTCATTTGTTTTCCATCATTTTCCATCCCTGAAAGGTAGTTCCAGTTGACTCGCATTTTGACAAAACCACCCATCACTTTGTTGTTTTGGGCTAAAATCCTGCTGGTTGCATGTAAGAAGCCAAACGTAAGACAGAAAAATTCAACAGGATTGTAACTGCAATTCAAGGAGTCATTGGATAGAAAAGTGCAACCAAGAAAGACGCAAATGTCATTCGAGTTGCTGCCTTTCCTTCCTAGAATCAGTCCCCAGTCACCAGTTGTTCAATAGAAATATGCCCTCGGGAGACGAAGTCTGGCTGGAAAACCACCCGTTTTTCCCAGGCGAAACATGGTAATTTCTCAACTTTCCAGGGTACAGACATAGTAAAACTCAGAATGTTCATGTTCAAAAAATAGTGGATCCCCATGTTCGGCCCATGGTCCCCAATAAACCAAGTCGTATAACCAAAAAATATATAAACATATATACTGTAACAAAAAAAAACATACTAACCAATCAACGCTGCAGGTGAAGGTTCTCGAACTTCATGAAGGGGATCGCATCTTCGTGCGAGCCGGGGAGGCCGAAATGAATGTTGTTGATCCCCTCGAAGATGGGTATAATATATATACATATTATTATTGATGATTAATAATAATTATAATATAATATAATATAATATAATATATATATATACAATTGACTTTATATGGCTTATATTGGCTTATTATATAATAATCGCACAGATTTTTATTTGACTTAAATTTATTGTTGATTGCGATGTGTTTGCATGCGGTAACGACATTTAAATATGTGGAGGGCGGGCCAGACCACAAGGCCCCGGAGGTAGTATGAAACACAATATTTGAGTGGATGTTTATATATATATATAGATATAGATATTGATTTCCGTATGTTTAAATGACCAGGCGGGCCAAGGAAAACCTCCCCGGAGGTAGTCTAAAATACCAGTTCGTATAGTAAAAAAAGGTGTCCGCATATATATATATACATATCATATATATATATATACACATCATCTATAGATGGTTTTATGTAGAATGTATCCCCATGACATTCCAAGGACATCCCCAGTTTCCAGGTTTAATATCGTTGAATTTGTCAGGTGATTCCGGTGGACGGGCGGATCCTCGATGGCCTCTCTCAGCTGGGTAGCTGGGGCGAAGATGGCGAATTTGTAGCTGGGAAATCCTGGAACTAAAGGGCATTCAAATTGGAGAATGGTTGGGAAATATGGGAAGGATGGAACAAAATCCCTGAGCTTTTCCGGGGAGTTTATCCTCGAAGTAAATTCGAAGTAAATGGTGGATTTTCCAGTAAGCCATGTTTGAGGACACCAGAGGGTATCTGTAAGTGATGGTTAGGATTGGGGGAATCATCCCGTTTCCTTATTTCAGCTTGGTCAATCATGCTACTTCATTCAGAGCTCAGAAGTGAACCCCAATGAATTGGGGAGTGTGGCGACCACAGATCAATAGTTCAGAACCAAAAGTGGGATAAAATGAGGAGTTGATGAGCAATCAAAAATGGAACAATACATGCCAAGGTGGTGCCCCATAGTTAGCTAAGTTGGTTTATAAGTCCAATAACTAGGGTTTATCGGGGTTATATCTATAGTCAATGGGGAGTATAAACCAACTTATAACTGGGGGGGCACCACCTTGCATGACAATACCAATAATTAAAATTGTTTGGTGTCTTACCCTCTGGTAAATTAACATAGATCCTGCCACATAGGGGTTGGAAGATGAGTTTCCATTAAAACTAGGCTATGGATTCAGGGTCTATGTTAATTTGGCAAAGGATACATATTTCCCATGCCATCCCAAGTGCTGACTGATGATCCCACCTATGCCGGGCCCGATTGGTTGATACATGATTTCAGCTATGAATGGAGCATTTTTTTTAGATGAAAAATCCCTGGTCAACAAAATGTTTTTTTTAAAAAAATGAAGGTTGGTGAATGGGGCTATTACATGAACTTAGATAAAACCATTGCAAGCTTTAAAAGGTCACTGGTTTTGTCAAATTGAAATTGTCTGAGTTCAGCCAGGGATTGGCATGACATGGCTTTGTTTGCAACCCCAACATCCAATGGCTTAGACAAAGGTTGGTAAATGTATTGCTTTTGGGGAGTTTGAACATCACTAACTTGTATCTGTTGGAAATAAAGTATCTCCAATAATGAATAGAGTTGTGCTGTGTGAAAAAAAAATAGGGACATTTACAGGATGGGGCCCCCCAAGCTAAGTTGCCCAAAAACAAGTGGCTGAATTCTTCTATGGTTTATGGTAGATATACCCTCTGGTAATTTAACATAGCTATTGAAAATCACCATGTTTAATGGGAAAATCCACTATAAATAGCCATTTTCAATAGCTATGTTAAATTACCAGAGGGTAACTATAGTATTCATGGGGTTTATAAACCAACCTTCACATCCTGCACCGAGGTTTGAGTCACCTCACAGGGGAACCACTGCCACAGGCGGGGAGGGTGGTGAACAGGGGGCCAGAAATCCCTCTAGTTATAGGAGTTCACGGGAAAACCATTGGAAAATTGTGGGAAAACCATGGGAAAACCATGGGAAAACCATGGGACAATTCCGAAAATGGAGGCTGTGGTAGTGTGAAGATCGATGCAGGCGGTGTCTCCGGGCGACAGAGTCACCTCGGGTGTCAGCGTCTCAGCCGGGCTTCTTGCACCCTGGGGATGATATGGTGTCAGTAGGGAATCCTTGGAAAAAATGGATGAACAAATGGATGATGATTGATATCATTGATATCTAAAGCAAAAACCTCCACAAAAGCCCTGGCTTTGGAAGGCGGCTGTCTTCCATCATCTTCCATCGTTCTATTTCTTAACCTTTTCAGCTTTGACAATATACTTCAATATACTTCATGGTTCGCTCATTGGAAATGGTTTGTGGGTAATGTTGTTCCCCTTCTATCCCCAATGGCTTCCACTTTTTCTTCGCAGCTCAACCGGACGACCAAGGCCGTAACCATTGATGGAGCTTTGCTGATCGAGGTGGATCCTGCTGGTCCTGTCGAGCTGGTAATAGATGGGTGTACTATCCAACAAGTAATATGCCTGCTTTTCCATCCTGAGTCCTGTTCAAATGTGTATACATTGACATACATACATCCATATTATATATATATATGATTATATATATACTATATATAATTGTATACATACCTATAGTGTTGTCATTCCGTTTCTTGCCATATCTTGGGAAATTTCCGTGGCCAGGTGCAACGACGGGCAGAGGAGTCCACACTTCAGCGTTGGGATCTCGTGGGAAAATGATGGATTTCACCGAGAGAAAAATGGTGGATTTCACCATCCAAACCTGGGAGCATGATGTCCATCCCCTCAAAATTGGGTACCTCAATTGGATGGTTAATGCTCAAAATAGACTTAAATCTGTGGTTTTCTCAGGTCTCTAATTTTGACCCACAGCCAAGGAATTCCAATTGGTGGGTGTGTGTGTGTGTGTGTCCATCATGTTCCATCCTCCATGAAAAAGGATATGTTTATATATATATACCATCCAAAAAATGAAACCATTGAGGCCCCAGTGACTGCACATTTCTACGGTGGAATACCACGAAGCTGTGAGGTTTGGCCAAGTTGACAACCGATGCCAAGGCGATGGGGTGGACACAATCCCATAAGAGATGACCCCGAAATATCTTGGGTTTTCACTGCTTTCTCATAAGAGTCAGAGTCCTCTAATTTTGGGGTGTTTGATGGTATTTAAATGTTTTGGGATTCAGAAGCATCATGAAGTATCTATTGAATCTATGTCATCAGTGATGTTCTTTTTTTGTGCACCTGGGAGTCTGTGTGTCAGTACCACCCGAGAGTTGATATATGGTGATACAGTGATACAGTGATACACTTCCTTTTAATATCTTTTAATTTGCCAGAATCCCAAAATTGATGGGACATGTTTATAGGACACCTCTGTATTTAGGAGTACAAACCAGGGTGTCCGGTTTTCGGAGATGCCCCCCTATTCATCAATCCATTGGCAGAAAGAATTTGGTTCAGTCACCAAGAGGGAATGGTAAATGTGCTGACAATGTGCTGGTTTGGAGGATATGATTTGTTACACATCACTTGAACATATGCATCTGTTGGAGATGAACTGTCTGTTCAACAGTCAGTCATAGATGTTTTATATTGTTTTATTGGAGTTGATGTAGAAAAAACCATTGGGCCATTTACAGACATTTACCCTCTGGTAAACTAACATAGCTATTGAAAATGGCCATTCATAGTGGATTTACCCATTAAACATGGTGATTTTCCATAGTTTTTTGTATGTTTACCAGACATTTACCAACCCTATTGGAGTTCCACCGTTCTTCCACCGTTCAAAAACACCGTTCCTATGGGATGACCGGCTGGGTCAGGTCACCCGGCCGAAACTGGTCACCCTGGTGGATGCGGTGGCTGATCGCCCCTTGGGTTGTTGAAGTTTCCATGGTGACCGGGACCAAATTTTTGGGATCCCCCGTGGATTGGAAAGCCCCAAAAAAGGGGAAAAAAGATATGGTGAAACATGGTGAAACATGGTGAAACATGTTGGTTTCAGATAAATAGATGGTTTATGATGGTTTAGTATGTTCAGTTGGAATCCCAGGAAAAAAACCTACTCCAGTGACAAGTTGAAGTCCAAGGTTGGTCATTTGCTGTAGTTCTTAGCACTCTGCTCATTGCTGTCGGGCAACTCAGTCAACCTGTGAGATCCTAGGGCGAAACCGCCAAACCACCTACTGCAATGGATGCCTTGGTAGGTACCTTTAATTTAGGTCCCTGAAATGGCAATTGATTAAACTTCACCAATTTTGTGGAACCTTTGGTACTCCCCCAATTTTGACCGTTGATTTAGGCAGCACCACCACTTCTTTGGCGTGCTCCGATTGGACCGTGTCCTGGCTGTCACAGAATGAGCTAGGACTACCAGGCCGGAGATGTTTGGTATCTGCAAAAATGCGTTGACCAACCGAAATGGGTTACACAATGTTATACAATAAGTTATACAATAAGTTATAAATAAGTTATAAATAAGTTATAAATAAGTTATAAATAAGCTATAAATAAGTTATATATAATAAGTTATATATATTATGTAAACAATTCGAATTGGGCCGACAAAAATTGCTGTTGACGTGGATTTGCCAAAGTGAGTTCTATATTACTGTATATGCTGACAGCAAGTGGGTGGTTACCAAAAAAGATGGGTGGTGAACTGATGAACCAGTTCATCGCTGTGCTATGGACACGCAATGAACATGATTCACTTGAGGTGATAGCAATGTAAAAGTCACCACATTCAGTGGCTCTTGATGTGGTGTGTCCATAACCATATCTTAACCCAGTTACATATTGTATGGCTATGTAGTCTGGCTATATGAGAATATCCTATATTGTCTACACACACATACATGTGTATATATATATATACATATAATTATATATAATCCCAGTTGGAAGATGTAAGTGGGTGATATGGTTCGAATTTTCTGGCATCAAAAATCCCCCAGGTATCCAGTTCTATGTGGCCTCAATTGAGGTCACTATATCGATCCTTGGTTTGGCTCATCACTGCCTCGCCATGTGCGTCAGGAGCTCAGGATCTAAAGAAACGACACGGAATATCCATGGGTCTCTAGATGTTTATTGATGTTTCTTGAGTTGATTACAGAAGGAATTTGCTACTTCGAATTCTTGATCTGTTAGCTTTTTGTTGCCCTCTTGTTGTGGTCGTCGTTGTCGTTAATTTTGTTTGTCTAGCCCAATCCAAGAGCGGTCTGGAACAGGTAGTGCTACTCCAAAATCCAATGGTTTGTCCGTGTATCATCATTCCCCTTTAAGTTGATAGCCACTTCGAGCGGTAATCCCTATTTTCGGACCAACCCATATCATATTTGGTTAGCATCCCCAATATCAATGCCCATTATTGAGATCAATCCCCATTACTTTGTCATTTGAATATATACTTTGGGGCCCACAAGAACCCCATGTTGTTTCAGAGTCGCCATGTTGCGAGGCTAATTCTGGCCACTCCTTTGGTCTATGTTTCTGGACTTTCTGTGGCAGCCGCCAATGGGGTGCCTTGGGGCTGCAGAGTTTTTATCACCCCTTCACTGGGCAAAAGGCTGGTGAAGATTTGGTGAGTGAGTTGATTTTGTGTTTTCTAAACGGAGGTTGAATATCTTCAACCACAAAAAGGAGATTTGGATTGCTTTATATATGTTTTGCAATGTTTTATAAAATCTCCGCAAAATGATTCTATATGTATCTATACGTTCAAAACTTCCTGCCTCGTGGATGGTACGGACGGCCCCATCAATCTGCTGCGCGGCTTTCAACCATAATGGAACATGGGAATGTATGTTGATAAAATGTCATCTCCCCAACATGGCCATATATCATCATATTCATATATCATCATATATCTATAGAATTGTATATAGAATCATATCATATCATATCTATATATCCATCATTATCCATCTCCATATGGTCCATATCCCATGGGTGGCAAAGCCTCAACCGCCCTGGCGCCCTGGGGCCCTGAGATCCACAGGTGCTCTTGAAGGGCGGCCGCACCTTGGATGCGTTGGCCGTTGCCAATGGAGTGGCCTTCGACAAGCGCGGCCGCCCAGGGCCATGGGGCCATTTGGCCACAAGGAATATGGTGAATGAATGGCAAATCACGGAGAAAACATGGGGATACATATATATAGAGAGAGAGAGAGATAGATAAGATAAGATAAGATAAGATAAGTAGATAGATGGATGGATGGATGGATGGATGGATGGATAGATAGATAGATAGATTAGATAGATTAGATAGATTAGATGGATTAGATCGATTAGATGGATTAGATGGATTAGATGGATTAGAATAGAATAGAATAATATAATAGAATAGAATAGAATAGAATAGATAGATAGATAATGTATGTACATATCACAAAGCCAACTTGATATGATATGTATGTGACTGTATATGTATATATGCAGTGTGGCTTCCGGTTATGGTATGTATAGAGTTATGGCCCCCCATGCCTGGCCATTTACATATATTTGATATGGGAGAATGAGGATTATATAACCAGTGGATTTGGGGGGACACTAGTTTCAACATCATATGGGATAGTGATCGATCATAGATGTATATAAGTACAGATTTGCAAGTGGCTATTGACTGTTCATAGGTTAAGAGTCTAGGTCATGTAGTTGTAGCTACTTTGGACCAGCATCCCCTTGCTGCGAGGGCATTAGATCAACAGACTGATGACTGATGCCCCTCACAGCTGCGTAGATACCGTGATTTGGTAGTTTGATTATGTTTTACTAGCTGAAGTTTCAGCCTTTGTTTAGCCATAAACATTCCTAATTGGAGGAATAAATGTCCAACTGAAGAATCACTTGTTTGCAAGCTATCTAGTATCCTTTAATATGTTCGTTCCCATAAGCTTCCCGTCTTGTGAGTGGGAGTAGTATGGGAGGCTTGTTTGAGGGGTCTCATCATAGAGGTCTCATCATAGGGGGAGTTCACCCCAGTTATCGGCGAAGTAGGGGTAGTCCAGTTGTAACTGGGGTTACCCTCTGGTAATCACGGCTGGATTTTTTCCACTGTTAAAATCTCGATGAATGGTCCAACAATGGAGCCGAGGACTGGGACGTTGACCACAGGAAGCCCAGTTCTGCAAAGTGTGGAGGACGGAGTGCGGTCGAATGATGGACAGGATTGTGCAGTGCTTGGGGAGGTACATAGAGTATATTAGAGTAGGATAGAAGATAATAGATTAGAATAGATTATGATAGATTGATATAATTGACACATACCATATATATATATGTGTAGTGGGACATGTCCCTCGGATCGTCATGACCGAATGTACTCAGACTTCGGTTCAAAATGGTAGTGGGGCGTAGGGCTTCGCCTTTGGGTAGTATGGATTCCCTACCCGAGTTAGCTAGGCTAGGTGGTGGAGCCATGGAACTGGCCCAAGTCTTGGAAGGACTTGGTTGGACGGTTCAGCACTTGGCTACGTTGGCCGATGCGACCGATGACGAGCTGGACGATGTGGTTGGCCAGGCTGAGGAAACAGCTAAGAAGGGGTTCGCCATCAGGTTGCTAAAAGACTTGGTGGAACTCACGGTGCC
>Ga0126342_10008088_pt1 | contig 18807 bp, 23 predicted proteins | sample Cyp1metagenome_FD_92528 | JGI IMG/M metagenome (GOLD analysis project Ga0126342, IMG submission 92528) | Coral microbial communities from Lord Howe Island, Old Settlement Bay, Australia - Cyphastrea 1 metagenome | ecosystem: Host-associated > Invertebrates > Cnidaria > Coral ...
GTAGAAGTTTAAAGGGGGTGGGAGAATTGAACCCCTATAGAGATCTTCAATAAATGATAATAAATGTAGAAGTTTAACGGGGGAAGGAAAATTAAACCCTTATCGAAGATCTTCAATGAATGTGGAAGTTTAAAGGGGGTGGAAGAATTGAAACCCTATAGAAGATCTTCAATAGATGATAATAAATGTAGAAGTTTAACGGGGGTGGGAGAATTAAACCCTCATTGAAGATCTTCAATGAATGTAGTTCAATGAATGTAGAAGTGTAACGGGGGTGGGAGAAGTAAACCCTCATTGAAGATCTTCAATGAATGTACAAGTTTAACGGGGGTGTGAGAAGTAAACCCTTATCGAAGATCTTCAATGAATGTACAGTTTAACGGTGGTTGGACTTTAATTTTAATATTCCCTAATACCTTTGTTGATCTTCATAATGGAATGCAGAGTTGCAACAACATTTGATTGGGAATGGGGACCCTCTAGGCTGCAATATATATATACACGTATATATATAATTATATAATTATATATAATTATATATATAATTATATATATATATATATAATTATATATATAATTATATATATTTATATATACAGTATATATAATTATATATATAGTATAATTTGATTAATATCATAAAAATGCATAACCAACCAATGTTCGTTAATGTTTACTCAATGACTAGCAGGACAACAGGATTTTTTTTCCGCGACACTGGCGAGAGGGGCATCCTTCAGGACGGGCTATTGCCACATGGAAAACTGGGTATCCCAAAATATGTCGAAATCGATCATCGTCATCGTCATCATCATCATCATCATCATCATCATCATGTTATCAACCTAAAATGCGGTAAGATGGAAACTTGTTATGTATAAACCAATCGTCACATGTATACTGTAGATCCCTAAACAAGGACCTCCTCGTCCTCGGGACTGCGGAAATCCAGCCAGGCCGCATGGGAAGGAAACTCCATCACCAGGTGGTGCCCCTTTGGTCGTTTGTGTTTGTGTGATTTTTCCTTTTGTTTTTTTTGTTGATGGTTTTTGGGTGTTGCTTTTGGTGGTTTGCTGATCGTTTTCGAAATGTTTTCGACATGGTCTTGAAAGGTGTTTGAAATGTTTTTGTGTCTGTTTTTGTTGCTACAATATGTGCTGTTGTTTTTTTCAATGCTTTTATGTATGTAGTTGGTGAGTTGGTGTCAGTCGAGAGATGCCAATTTGGGCAAATTGAGGGGATTGGACCAACTTTGGATTCGCAAGTGCCAGCCATATTCATTGTTAGTTGTTGATCTTTTGTGATCAATTCGGAGCGAAAGCAAGATTTATGCTGAGGGATGACTAGCGACATGGATTGCAGTCGCACGGTTTTTTTTTTCAGTGGAATGTAAGTCGATCATGGACCTCGTTAATGTAACCCATCACCCATTTGACCCTCCACTGGGATCCATCATCGAGGCTTCTCCTGGATCCCAAAAGCTCCAACTCAAACATTCCACAACAAAAACGCAAGTAGAGTGCAGTGGTCATGCACATAGACACCATGGTAAAACAACCAACGTTTAAAAAAAAAAAGATATGGGAAATCCAACAGTGTCTTGTCTTTGAAGTAGTTTTTCTATCCATTTCACCCATACTGTTTTGATCTGTTTTGATTGGATTTTGATATGCCTACCAGGCTCGGATACGTGGGGGAAACGTGGGTCCAATGCGACCCAATGAAATGATACAAGGGTACTCAAAATCACATCCAAACCATATTGGCGAACTAAAAGCCTCAACAAAATTTGCCCCAAACCCAAATATCCATAAATATCCTGGTTTCTTGATTGTCACACCCTCATGTTTGAGGGCTAACCTCCATTTGCCGATGCAAATTATTACATAAAATTACCATCTTAACCCCACATGTCCGAGGCCTACAGACTCTATCTTGGGTGCTCAAACCCAATCTTCCACCTGGCAATAACTCAGAATTATCATGAACCATCCCCCGAGCTGCATGGGTGATGGGGTAAATCCCAAAGGCCACCAGCGCTGGCACCTCAGGCAGCAAGCCCCGCGCATCTGCACAGGAGGAGCTGGGCACCTCCTGCAGAAGCCACAGAGCAGCCTCTTCGTGGCCCTGGCACCGACGGATTTGTGGTGGAGGAAAGGCTGCCCCTACAGGAATTGGATGGAATTGGGTCATAATCCGAACAAACCAGGAACTCTCATGAACTCTCTATCTACATCTATCTACTATACTGTACTGATCATCCAGGATTTTAGGCACTGATCATTACATGCTGAGAGGCTGCCATTCTTCGGCGATTTTTCGGGGCCAAACGGGTGGCCTCGGCCGCCATGAGGTGCAGGGGCGTCACCCCACTGTGCGCGTCACGCAAGGACAAGTCGGCGCCGGCCTGAGCCAATTCACTCAGGGTCCAGGTTTTCCTCATCCCCTGATTGGTAGGTCAAAACCTCAATTTTTTGCTGCGATATGGGTGTAAACCCATCTTACTACTGATATCAAACATCTATTAAATCATTATTTGAGATCATACTAGATCATATTAGATCATTAGAAACCGTTTGACCCCCTGGTAGTCAAACATGGCTAGCTGGAAAATCCCGGATCAACATGGAAGTCTGTTAGATTTTCGAAAAAAATGGGGGTGTGTCAAAGCCTTGTACCATCTTTTTTACCCTGGTGTGAACATCAAAATAGTTGGATTTATGGATGCTCATCAATTTTGATAGCTATTGATAGCTATTTCTTGGATTTATGGATGTTCATCCCCCAAATCTGGGTAAATTATAATATTTCACTAACCTGAATTAAGGCCATTTGGGGATGATTCCCCTTATTAACCATGATTCCCAGTGAGGGAGAACAGTGAGGTCGTTATAATTTACCCTGCCAAATGCTATTGATAGCGATCCATAGCCATCCAATCCCCCAACGATGGGCCGGGCCTTCAGCAGCAGCTGCAAAATCTCCAGCTTGCCGCCGCGCGCAGCCCAGTGCCCGGGCGAGGCCTCGACACCCCACAACCTACAGACGTATAATGCATGTGTCTGCAACTTTTATGTGCATATATGTGTGTATGTATATATATATATATATATATACACATACAGAGACTCTGAATTATACTAATATAGACTTACAAGTGTGATGCTTGAAATATGACTTGGAGAAAAAACAAAAAACAACAACATACCCTCTCATGTTGCATTTGGTTCACCGAATATAAGCTTCGGCAAACGGCTGCTATGGGTTTGCCACAGTGAGCATGATAACATGTAACTGATATCTGCAAAGAAATGGCACACGAATGTTCCTCGTTCAAGTTATATGAAATAGAACCAACATGAACCAACACTCATGTTGCCAAAGAGATGTGGCTAGTAGATGAAAGTAAAGTAATGATTAGACTTCGCTGAATTTCGCAGATGTTCAAAAACATGTAGATATTCCAGACTCAGTCACTGCCTGCAGGATATGGGTTTGCCAAAAAATTGAAGACACCCAAATAGTTCCCCATATATCGCCATGTTTTTCCATGTTCATCGTGAACATGTTGATCAACCATAGGGGCTTTTGAGGCTATTCCTGCCGAGAAACACCATGGGCGTCCAGCAGGTTGGGAGACAACTTTGGCCCACCCACCTGGCCAGAAATTTGGGACTTACTTCTGACACTCCAAGCCGGCAAGGCAAAAATCACCTTTGTATCTATATATGTATAACATATGTATATATATATACAGTATGGGGAAACAATCAGTACAATAGTGTATATATATATGTAGACTGCCAAATGATCTACATACTGTCTGCTGATGTTTGCCAGTACGCTACATTTGATTGCAGCATCCCATGCGCCCAGGCCTTGAAGAACACCACATCCCAAGATTGACATATGAACAGTTATGTAACTATATGAGCAAACTATCATTGGTAATATGAACTATCTATGTATGTATCATTGGTAATGATGTATGTAACAGTTATGTTATGTAACTATCAGTGGGAATATGAACCAGCTATCATGAACAACATATACATTTTGGCTGGTTCATATTCCCTTTGTTGACTTACTCGCCATGGCTGTTGATGCTATTGGTCAAAAACCCAACTAAGGAAAGCTAAAACATGCGTTCTTATGACTATAAATGGGACGCTTGTGCGGTTATATCTGGATTTGTCCCCTAATCCATTCTGGGAATCAAACCATGGATTTCTACTTGATAGGGGATTTCTCATTGCCATGATTCTGAGAGGGAAAATTCTCCAGCTCAAAAGCCCACTGATCAGCACCTTGATCATCCATTCCAACACCTGCCAAGGAAAAGGCAGCGGAAATTGATCGGAAACCTGGGGGGTTTCCTGGCGGAGTGATGGTTTGCTTCAAAAACCTTCACTGCTCAATGCTACGACGATTGAGAGTGTTTCCTTAATGCTAAACCCTCTGTCTTGTTCCCGTAACTCTAGGGTAGTTGGTGGAAACCCGCAGACCCTGAAAGAGTATCACGTGAAGAAAAGTCTGACGAACTTGGGTTCAGGAAGGGAAATGGAAGGATGTAATAGGCTGAAACCACCCAACAAAAGTCATTTCTCTACTGGAAACCTTCCAGTAATTAAACATGGCAATGGAAATTCAATCATTTCTAGATTATGTTACCATTAAACCCTTCATTCAAATCTTTAAGGGATTCTTCATTGCCATGTTTGATTACCGAAGGTGCAAGTTCTCCCAATACAGCAACATTCAGAGGGGGACATCCGCAACCTAGCCCTTTGATGATGTTGTTGCCCTTGGTCCGTTGGATTAACCATGCGTTGGTACCAAATCATTCGAATGCTATGTGGGTGCGAAATCATGACACCCCAACATGCTGATCCCCCCAGCAAAAGCATCATAGGTTTTGACAAAAATATCCATATCCAATCGATGTTGAATCCCCATCTCAAAATAACTCAAAATGTTCATGACCACAATCATATGTAAAAATGTAATCATTATATGTATATAACATTATATATGTATATAATATCATCTTCACAGTATAACCCCATTATGAAAATACATATATATATATATGTGGGTGCCATTGTCGAAATATGGTCGAAATATGGGCTACATTCCCACATTGGGGATGGTCATGAATCCAAAAACATATATATATATAATTATATACCCATTAACATCCCATTACAGTAAAAGTGTTCCCATTATGGCATGGATGACCATACCAAAAACACTAAAATTTATGTTTCCCACGTATCCTCAGTATACCCCATCATAGTTGTTAAAACCAGCTACAATACCATGTTTTGATCATCGCATATTTATATATATACATACACCCTCCGGTTATTCAACATAGCTACGGAAACGACCGTTTATAGATGATTTGTGAGGATTTAGCTATTAAAAATTGTGATGTTCAATAGCTGCGTTAAATAACCGGAGGGTATATGTATATATATATTGTAATTGCATATATGCTGTATATCTGCTGATGTACATCACTATCTTCATCATATGACTCCATTAAACCATATATTCATAAGTAAACATGATGTAAACCCATGTCCAACCGAAGAAAAATATATAAACACATATAAACAAAAAAGACTTATATGTCTATGTATTGAACTTATGTATATACATGTATATACACAATATAGGCGTATACCCTGTGGTAATTTAACAGTTTATGAACTGGACAAATCACCATTCTCAAAGTAGCTAAATCATTATCATTTCTATCATCTATAAATGGTCCATGTTCCATAGTTAAACCATGTTAAACCGGAGGGTATATCTAATATAATTATAGAATTCCCATGAATATCCCCATATTTGATCATTTTCGTTGGTTAGATCCCTATTCATCATCATAAAATCCCATGAATTCCTGAAAAATGATCCCCCATTTAGCTCGATGTCTTTTCCCCCTTGAAACCTCCATTTATAGATGATTCTTCCATATTCTTCCCATATCTTCCATAAATTTCCCATCATAAATCACCATTTGGGTGTGTCTGAAAATAGTGTACCCCTAAACCCAATGGTTAATGATCATTATCCCTATTAAATGGCTATAATTGGGAATATACCCTATCAGACAAACCCATTTTTAATAGGTCAATGGTCCATTTTCCGCCTCCACGGCGCCGCTACTGGCGGCCATGTGCAGGGCTGTGGCACCGGTCTCAGGCACAGCCTGATGCAAGGCATCCACCTCGGTGGGCTTTGGAGATAGATTTTTCTACGGTGTTTTTCTATGTGTTTCTGTACATCTTAAATATTATAAATAGATGTACATATGTAGATATATATATATATATAAGTGTATATATACATCCATAATATGTTATGTGTATATATAATTGTATATAATGTCTAATGTGGAGTCAACCCCCGGCTCTCCAGAAGGTGACCCCCTTCAATAAGGATATTGTCCGGGGTCACCTTTGGGTGGTTAGTTGTGTATAGTGCTGCCTAGCTTCTATGGTCACGACGGTTGATGTTGACTGTATTACTATGATATACTATGATGTCTTGGTCTGGCCACCCCTCTTGGTGGTAATGAAACCGATTCGCTCACAATTGTTAGTTCTATCACATACCATCATATACCCTCATTCGTTTGTTCTGTAGCCATATTGTGTCGTTGCTTTATTTTTCCGTGCCTTTCCGATCAAATCCCCATTGATTCGGCTATGTCCAAACAATGGGGTATCCTTGTCAAGAGACCCAGGAAATTCCTCGAATGTTTAGAACATATCACATATGAGCATATATTGAGGATATCATTTTATATTTACATTTATAATTACATGTATATCTATAATTATTGATTTATATCTAGATATCTAGATATATATATATATACCATATATATATACCATAAATATCTATATTTATATATGATTTATATCAAGATTACATTTATAGATTTATATATATATAAGTATCTTGAACCATCCACTTTCGGTCCCAAAATGCGAGCAAAAGACACCCAGCATCTCGCTGAGACATTGCAGCACTTGAAGCTGATCCTGGCGGATCGATGCGGGAAATTCGGCGATTTTTTCAACAGCTAAAGTTAAAGTAGGCACGGATGACGTGCTAATCATACGTATTATAATGGATTATATACATATATATATAATGATCTAACATAATCTAATAATCTAATATATATATATATATATATATATCTAATGATGATATGTTCGATTCTGTTAGATCCAAATCATACGCGTATGTTATAAATATATATATATATCATCACTATATATGCACATTCTACGCAATGAAAAACATGTATATAGTCAATCACCAGATCCATGGGACAGCAAGGAAGTTCCCCGACAAGGCTAAGCCCCCGAAACTGAAACTAGCAACTACTTATCTACTTGAACCATCATCAGCAACCCGTTGCTGGCTTGTTCGATGATTAGTGAGCATGATTAAAAACAGCAGCAGCAACAACAACAGCAGCAACAACAACAACAACCACAACCACAACCACATCATCATCATCATCATCATCATCATCAACAACATGAACCACAACCACAATCACAACTACAACCATTCAGAATCTCGCCTACCAAAGTTGGGGGGGTTACCAGCACCATCCAATAAACATGGTAAACTCAGTAGCTGCTGATCAGTATCCTCAACCCCAGTACTAGTACCCCCTGTTGCTTGCCCAACGGCCCTCCACCTGCTCGGCGGCTGTACACAACAGCCTCATCCAGGAGGTTGAAAGTCAAAAATCTGCAGCAAAGCATTTTTGTCTTGTGCACTATGGGGGTATTCCCTCGAATTTTCGACCAAAATGACTAAAATGACCAAACCAATCTAGGACCGAACCATTGCTAGACCATCTCATCTGTGCATCTAAGAATGTTCAAACAAAAACAGGAAGCTTAGTAGACCATCACCTGGTGTTGTATTTGGCTAATTCCCCTCATGGATCTCGGCACTCACCTAGTGCCGCATGCTCAGCCTACGTACATTTGCCATCGACTTGCTGAAACCAAGTTTCTGATGATCAGACCAAATTTATCCAAATTTGGCGAATGGTGGGGAGCCGTTACGAAACCAACATTGATTTGGAAAAACCGGGTTTTGCGGTGTTTGCTACACAACTACCACTGACATGTTCGCCTAAACGCCCCTGTTTCAAGAATCATTCTTGCAGCTAAATTCCACTTTCCTCCCCAATTCTTTGCCACGAAATCTTCCACCTCGTTGATACTACATAACAAAATGTTTCACATTGCAGATTATTGCAGCAATAAACACCCCCAAAAGCCATAAACTATCAGAATACCTTGATTCACAAATGATTGTCCTATCTTATCCAATAGAATGAGTGATACAGTAAATACCTCATTTATCATCATATTGTTGAATGATGTTTCATGATTTTTCCATAAATGTTCCATCAATGTTACATATATTTACATCTATATTTCATCATATTTCCATATATTCCGAGATGTGTTCAGAAAACAAAACAGATAAAATCAATAGATTTCCACATTTTCCCAGCATTTTCCCCATATTTTCCCACATTTTCCCAGCATTTCCCAGCACTTCTCAGCCTTCCAGGTGGGCCCTAGGCCCCCCCGCTGTGGCACCTGGCTCAGCTCCTCGCGTTTCGTCTGACGGAGCTCCGCCAAAAAGCCGAAGGCGCAGAGGGCCTCGACCTCGCTGTGGAACCTGCCATTGATGCCAGGGGTCGATGAACTCATGGAGTAAAACAATGGTTAATATTATAAGTTAATGTTTATACATGATGATTAGTGATTAGTTAATATACCAAATGGTATAACATGGTAGTTCATATTACTATATAAGTTAATATTACTATATAAGCTAATATGGCAGTGTGTCAAAACCTTGTACCCCTGGTGAACATCAAACAGGCTGGTAAATGGATGTTCATCCCCCTAAAAATGGTATTAATAGGTATTGATCCATACCCATATTACTATATAAGTTAATATACCAATTATTACCATATATTAATGGTGATATTAATAATAGTATTTAATAGTTATACATGGTGATTAGTTAATATACCAAATGGTATAACATGGTTAATTCAATGGATTGGTTTAAGGGAAAATCTACAGGAACCCATGGGTTTTTACCATCAAATTGATCGGTGTTTCCTGTAAATTTTCCCATCATCCAATTCTATGATTAATATTACTATATAAGTTAATATACCAATTATTACCATATATTATTAATAGTTATACATTAGTGATACATGGTGATATTATTAATAGTTATACACTAGTGATACATGGTAATATTATAAATAGTTATACATGGTGATTAGTTAATATACCAAATGGTATAACATGGTAGTTTAACATTATAAACTAACTATATAGTTAATATTACTATAATAATGGTTAGTATTACTTTAGAACTAAGAATTAAGTATGGTTACCATTGGTTACTTGCGATATAATTGCTGGTATTGCTATATTTATGGGCACCTGGTGATCCATCCTACAATGGAAATCCTGGTTGGTGGTATACCTACCCCTCTGAAAAATATGAGTTGGTCAGTTGGGATGATGATTCCCAATATATGGAAAAATAAAAAATGTTTCCATGTTAAATTACCATGTTATACCATATGGTTAAATTACGATGTTCTTACCGTTAGTTAGTACAATAATTAGTACTAATAATGTTAACTAAAGGTTAATATTACCATATAGTACCATACTAATTAGTTAATATACTGTAATTAATTAAATGGTTACTTAATATTAAAGCCAGTATGGATTGTAGTAATACATGGCAATACAATCCATCAGGGGTTATTATATGGTAATATAATCCATTAGTTAGTTAGTTCATGAAATATGATTAATCCATTTTTATTGGATATGTTATTTCAACATATTTCAACTATGGTATTAGGATTAACTATGGCACAACCCATGAAAACAATGTGGGAACAATGCCATTTGCACCATCCCCCAGTCATCAGCATTTTGATGGGGTTCAAACCATTCACAAATGGGTGGTTTATGGCATTGTTTTACCCACATTTGGGAATTAGATTATTCACCATATGGTTGTTAGGATTAAGTATGGTTAATTGGGATATAATTAGATAGAAACCATCGTAATATTATTACTTACATACTAACTACCATAGTATTAATTAGACAATTCACCAGAGTTGGGAGTAACTAAAGATAGTAGTCAACTAAGTTGGGATTATTAACCCATGTTTTTCACCATATATGAGCAAAATCCCAAGTTAAAGATATGCGGAATTCTTAACCACATGGTTAATACGTGTATATATATATTATATTATATAGTTGGGGATTCATGGACTATATTGGGATGGATATCAATCTATATAGAATATCAACATTATTGGGACTTCATATTCTTAAGAATCAACTGCAATAATCAACTACAAGCAACCATAGTTATAATCAACCATAATCAACACAATGATGCTTAGTAGGGAATAGAAAAGGATCCATGATAATGATCCATGATAACAATCAACATCATTCAACATCTATTAACCATCATCCCATTCATATATAAATCATGGGAATATGATGGAATATGTGTCTGGTGGAGGATCATGTCTTCGCCGCGGGGGAGATTCTCCTCGCCTCTCCCAAGCCAACATCCCCAGCGGTCCTGCCCATACCACCCACACCAAAGGTCATGTCTTGTTCGGCAGGGTCATTGTAGGTGCAATGCCTGGACCATTGGACGTAACTGGCTATCTGCTGGATGGCGGATATCTCGAGTTCTACAGTTGGGCTTACAGAATTTAGAAACTATCGGTGAGTCGGCATGGACCATATTTTACGGATCAATCTTTGGGTGTTAGTTCAAAGAAATGCCTGATTAAGGAATACTCTAATACCAAATACATAATATATATATATATATATCATATAAATAACAAAGCCTTCAAGACCGTTCTCAATCTTTGAGGATGTTCCATCTCCCGGCGGGAAACTGTTACTTGGACTTATGTAGTTATCATCATATACTGGCCACCAAGAAATCAAACTGGAGATGGTTTCACTAGGTTTCTCCCAACATTTCCCATAATACCCTCTGGTAAACTAACATAACTATGGAAAATCACCATTTTTAATGGGAAAAACCACTATAAATGGTCATTTTCAATAGCTATGTTAAATTACCAGAGGGTAATAATCACCCATCCCCCCCGACCAGTATCCATCCGGAATCAGCATGCATTCGCCAGGTTTTTGCTCGTGACTTTGGAGCTCACCTAGCGACCACCAACGGTCATCCCAGTTAGTACATGGCTTATAAGACACGTTTTTTGTGTAGGTAAGTCGACAAAAAATTAGTCAGTTTGGAAAAGAGTTTTGGAAGACATCTTGGACATGTTATCTTGATTCACGTGTTGAACACAGTTTATCTCATTATTTTGGAAAACAGATCATTGGACGTAGTTTTGAAGCAGCTCAAGAGCACCATTCAACCATCTACCTAGCAGACGTTTGGAAAGATCACGAACGACTTTCCGGAGCCTCATCGAAACAAAGGTGCTTTACTGACAGCCCCCCATTATATGTTAGTTTGTAGACCCCATGAACTGTAGTTGTAAGATGTTATCAGTATCATAAACCATACTTCTCGGAGATTACTGATTAATTATCCAGTTTGAGCCCCTCCGGAAAGCCGCCTGCGGTAGCGGCCTCAACCTGATAGGAACCAACTGCCAAAGTTCCGTCCCGATGTTCAAAACGTTCTTTATATGTGTTATTATTTAAATGAAGGAGAAGGATAATGGTTGGATAAGAAGTTTTAATCATTTTTATCATGTTTATGAGTTTATATGATTTTATGTTTTATATGATTTTATGATTTATATCATGCCATTGTGTGTCCTTATGAATAAGATGAACAAGAAGTAGATGGGCAATAGTCCAAGCACTGCAGTCACACTTTCCAGAAGCTTTCCAGATTCATTTGGAAATTGTTCGTACAGAGACAACCCCTACCTATATCCTATACTATGAATGTGTTTGTTGTCCCTCTTGGTTTGATAAAATGGTCGTTGGCATGATTGAAACCATTCTCCAAATCTTTGACTACAATCTCGAAAGTTGTCATTCTTGAATTTTGAATGATTAGTGATTATGATTAAATCATGAAATTCCCTATATAATTGTTGGTGGTGCACCCTTTCCCAAGACATGGCTACTGGATGGCATGGGTCAGCCATCTTAATTCAAAGAATGATGATAAACCGTAGGATTTTGGAAGATTTTCGGACAAACCTACCCTCTGGTTATGACTAACAGTTCGCCATGGTTTTTCGATGGCCCCAATCGAAATAGATGGTGTACCTATTAAAAATATTTAAAAATGGTGGATCTTTCCATGGCAAACTGTGAATGTCATAACCAGATGGGTATAACCTCCATTTTCCTATGGTTTTCCTATGGTTTTCCCAGCTATAAACCTCTATTTTCCTATGGCTTAGTCATAACCAGATGGTACATGACAATATCACCCTCCTGTTCCGAACAAACCTCCGGATGCGCCCCCCACCATCCCCGACCTCCGCCTTGATCAGGCTTTCTTCGGACACGCGCTGCAGGGCAGTGACGGGGGTACCGCCGTGGAAGTACCTGGCGATATCCTCTGGCAACGCAGCAATGGGAAAACATGGTAAGTAAAAACATGTCTGATATGTCTAGATTATTCAAAATTAATTTCCGATAAAAAAATGTTTCTTAAAATGGGGGATCCCCAAAAACCATAGCGTTCAATACTAAACTGATCAAATTTGGGGAAACCTCCATATAGATGCCTATTTAGTTGGAGGATTTCCCAGCCGGCCATCTTTGACTCATTCACCTTGCACTTGGTTTTGTAGATAACCCTCCGGAAGAATGCCCCACTCCAAAGCATGAAAGCTGACCCCTGTTTATATGCACAGGTGTCAGGGTGCATCAACAATTATCAGGCGATGCTTTGTTTCCGTCCGGCAAAGGTCGGGGGGAAGGGACCGAAGCCACAAGAATCACAAGAGAGGGGCTTGGAAATGATGTGACAACACTAGTTCTGCAAAATTCTTCAACGACATCCATCCAGATCCAGCAAAAACAGCCCCGAAACCAGCCCCATTGGTCGACGCACCATCTCTTGGTGCCAGTTAGAAGCAGCAGCCTTGGGACACTTCGAGACACCGCGACATTATTGGCCCAATGGGTTCATGTTTTCTTCACACGTCACAACGACATACAACGACCATACGACCATATGTCATCGCTGAAAAAATATCTTGACGTTCTCAACTATGGCCTCCATTGTGATCAGTCACCTGCCTGAAATGTGTGGTGGTGTTTGGACGATCTCAATGATCTCACAGAAACCATCATCTACAGCGACGACCATTGAGGTCCTTATATTCAGCCAATTGATACATCTCCCATCAAGTCCCCTTTGATTGAGATCCACAATAATAATTCCCCATTCACAACACTTCACCACAAGAAATTTTAATTGATTCCCAAAGGTTTCTTTCGGAAAATCATGAAAACATCCAGCATTTCAAATAGATCCACTGATCCCTACATCCCTAATGATGGTTAATAAGAGTGTATAATGGTTAATAATGGGTAAATCAACAACAATAGTGGGTTGCTGTAACAATCGCTAACAATGGGTATAATTGATGTATATATATATATATATACAACCGACAATGATGGTTAATAATGGTTATAAAATCTGATCAACCAATTTATGATCATAACATCATTATGAGATTTAGGGATTAACCATTATCATGTTATGATGATGATGTTATGATCATTAATATTCATTAATCCCTAGTAAATCGGATCTTATGATTTCCATTGATTTCCGCTGATCCCTAGATCTCCACCGTCCCTGACTTGGGACGCTGCCAATTTCGTTCATGTCGGTGAAAGGCAAGGCCGTTCCCATCCTCATTCTCCTGGCGCGGATCGAAGCGGTAGCGTGTTGGAAAAATCCCTAATGATTTAACCGTGCCCATCCCAGGACAGTTGGATGTGATATTTATCACATGTGTGGCACGTGGGAATTGCCCTCTGGTTATGACTAACAGTTCGCCATGGAAAGAGCCACCAATTGTAATAGGTAAACCATCTATTTCGATTAGGGCCATCTATACCATGGCTATGTTAAATAACCAGATGGTAACAGTTTGTTTTCTTTTTTGGCAGTTATAACATAGATACGGGGGTTACTAAATTAGATACAGCTAATTTTTGGGCTTCTATGTACCAAAGAATTCTTAAGATTGTCACTATATGTTCTCGGAATCTCGGAAGGGGGGGCCTATCAAGATAGATATGGAAAATCCATGGATCGATGGTTTCCCTATAATGATCTTCATGGTGGTTTTCCATATCTATGTTAGTTCATATACAGGATGGTAAATAAATGTTGGTGCTGGAGCATCTGGGTATAGCCGGTAGGCTATAACACCAGTCATACAATGTTATACACAGAAAGATAAAGCATTATCACAGGGTTTATAAGTGGGTACTGTACTATTTCAGGTGCTATCAGGAGACATGAAGGTATTCTTATGTTGCATGTGTCGAAGTTTTCCAGGGTATACGGGTATACCGCCTTAGGTCTTACACCTCAAGCTTCTGAGCTCTACCTTTGCAGTATACAGCTGAGCAGTAACAGTAGGAACTCTCACAATGGATGATGAGAATCCCTTTAATAAATACAAGGCCGTATAATGCGATATTAATGAATCAGCTGACAGGGGTTTAGAACATCAATATATTTCCAGCAGTACAATTCTAATTCCATATATATATAGTTCCATATAGTAATCAATTTCACCTTGCGAAACTTCGGATCTTTCCAACAACTCCATGTTTTTTTCGGCGCAGTTTTTCGCAAAAGGCCGCTCTTCAGCCATGCTGTCCAGCCCATGGTCTTCAGCTCAGTTTCTGAGATTTCCGTGAGCCCGTTGAGATCAAATTGTGAAGATAAGCATTGTGTGTAATTAAATAAAATGTATAAATATCATAATACAGATACAAGAGTTGTTTATCAGAATTATTAACATTAAAAAACAAAAACAATGAAAAATACACAATTCCATACAGAATCCATAGTAATTCATTCTTGTCCGTCTACAGAATGGAAAAAACCTCATGACCCTTCCCAGCTTAAGTATGATTTGTAAGTCTTATTGAACACAAATACTTTCGACTCTAGACGTAGAGTTGTTCTAAAGATATCTGCTCTCTGCTGTCCCAGTGTCATTTCTCGATGCTAAAGGGTATGAAAGACGCCCAAGTTTTACCCACTTTACCTGGGATGGTGATGTTATGACTGGCTCCATCATCTGAGTGTGGTTTCAGATTGCTACCATACAGCGCAGTTGAAAAAGACTTTGATCATCTTTGATCTATTATATCTGAAGTCAAATCAAAACTCGTTTTCGTATCTTTTGCATTCCTTTGCTATGATCTCCGTATTTTCCCTCACTTGTTGGTCACCTACTAGTCATCAATCTGTGTCTTTGATCTTCCTCCCACCTCCAAAACTATCATCTACCATCAGAGCCTCAATGAGCCTCACACAACATCGATCCCAAGATGGCATCTGCCATGAAACTCACCACATATTTGTAGTAGCAGTGCCGATGTGTGGTATCCGGCACCCTGAAACCCTGGGATGTCGCGGGTGTGACACTTGATCACCATTTCAAGTTGAGGTGTATAATTAGTGACTAAGTGCAACCAATAGCTTTTCATGGCACGTGACTTTGCATTCACATACACTTTGTTTGGTGCCTGTACTCTTGGCTGCTGACTCATAGCCTTTTTTGTTTGGTGAAACCCTTTCAAGGAGCCCATCACCCACGAATACGCTCCGGATTTCGAGGTAGGCCGCCATCATTCTCTGCTATGGTACTGATGTGCAGCCTAGGTCTTTTCGGAAGCAAATGTAACCCCTGGTTATTCAACATAGCTATGGAACATGGATAAAAATGGTCCGTTTATAGATGATACAGCCACGAGGGTACCATATATGGGTAGAATCTGGGCTCATCTCCCAACAAAAACTGGATTCCTATCTTTCACCTTAGGTCGTTTCTTTGGTTTTGATGTACACTAATCATATGAGGTGCTGAAAGCATCATCTAAGATCATCAGTATATTCAAATGTGTATATATATAATATAATAATATATATATAGTGGTATATATATATTAGAATAACCATATATAACCATCTATAACAACCATATCATGGATATTCATTGATCATCGTTGACCTGGTCGCTGATCCTCATTTCTCCGATCCATCGAGGTCATCGTCCAGAAAGTGTCTCAGACAATGCCAGTAGTGCTCACCCGCCAAAAGGTAGGTGCCCATGTGATCGCCCCTGACTCAAGCGACCCCAAGGAACCCCAAGGGACCCCAAGCGACCCCAAGGGACCCCAAGTTGGATGGGTCCAGTCACACTGAACTCCGGGGTCTCCACTTGTTTGGCCTCAAAAAAAGGGCTATGGTAACCTCCAGGGTTGATCACCATCTTTGTTTCTTGGTTCGGTGGAGAAAAAAAAACTGTCTTTTTCATGTCGACTGAATCAGTATACATTGATCAAAGGGCTCAAATATTATGATAATCAATGAATACTGATTCATCTGATCAATATTGATCAATGTATATGGATAATGATTCATCAATACTGATTGATGTCTTTGTTTTGGCAAACTGTTAACCACCGATGGTGTTTTACCTCGATGTTATAAAACCATCGCCCAGCCGGCACGGCCTTTGGAAACTGTGGAAAGAGACCTCCAAACTGCGATGTTTTTGCCTCGGCACAAGGTGGTTTGATATCGTTGATATGATGATTTTTTCCTGGATCAGCAATGACTTGATCAATGACTTGGGGATTCAACATGATTCAACATGATTCAACATGATGAAAAACTATCATGGGAATCTCATATTCGGACATATGATATACTGGGTTGTAACATCATGTAACCAACTCGATATAAAAATGATGGGGTGGCTACGCCCGACTCTATCATCTCTATCTCCAAACCATCTTTCTTTGCGAGCGGAATCTGGATCTGCGCTCAACGTGAAACACTTGGAATTCTCTGACAAATATTACATGTATAATTCATTATAATCATACATTATGTCCTGAAATGAAACGGAGCGATGTGAAAGTGAAATAGTATAATACATTGTAATGTAATGAAACGTACTGGAATGTAGTGCATGATGAAATGGGACAACTCTATGTATATAATTATATATATACATATATGCATGTCACACTCCAATCGACAATCTTGAAGCCCAATAGATGGGCGTTTTTTCATTGGGTCAGAACCCCAGAAAATACAAAGAATAGTTGGCAGATGGAGGTTCATCCATGAACATCCGCCAAAATATGATACCCTCTGGTTATGTCAAAATAGCTATTGAAAATGGCCCATTTATAGTGGATTTACCCATTGAAAATGGTGATTTTCCATAGTTATGTTAGTTTACCAGAGGGTATAACATGCCACTCAAGTATCGCACAATGTGTTGAACCCGCGACTCCGTCGACAAACGCAGAAACTCTACACCCTTCGAAAGGCGCAAAAGATTGTCGTGACCACGGGATTCCGCGATTCCGCAATGCATCGCAATGTTGGAAAACCATCCATACAATGGGGATCAGGCTAAGTCTGTTTTAATCCTTTTAAAAGTTACATATCTTGTCATTCGTACTTACCATCCATGTATTTACAAGTGAGAGATTCCCACACAAAGATAACAAAAAAATGTCATCGTCCATAGTGGCGCAAATCATTAACACTGCCAGAAAGAAATGATGCTTGTCTTATGACTTCTAATCTGTACTAGTAATCTTCATAGCAAAAAAAAACTTGGATTTGTTCAAGATAGCAAAAAACAATAGCTTCCATATGGAATTTCCCATTATCATTGGGGAACGACCAAAACCATCTCCAGTTTTCGCGGCCAAGTCACCCAACTCTTCGCAAGTCCTCCATACACGAAGGAGGCACCACCTGATTTCACCAGATCCCCAGCTCAGGGCTTCACCATCAAACATGGGCTGTAACAAACCTGAAACAGAAACATATACCTAGCCAAGATGATCATGAAATACCACCACTATGATCCCCACCCTGAATAGATCTAAAACTACGCCACGTTCGTTGGAGGGAAGAGATCTCTACTGGCTTAATCCCATCCCAGGAGTGTGGTTGAAAAAACCCTGATGCCAAATTCCGGGATCTAACAACATGATTGAAGCCTCCAGTCATGGCTAAGGCTCCCATTTGTTTTGCAAGACCTAAGGGATCACTTTTCATCTCATTCTATGGATCGCATATTGGATGACCCAACCGCTGTAGGGATGTGTAGGATGTGCTTCCTGGCCTTGTCCTGAGCGGCTGATAGCAAGCAAACCTGCAAGCTCTTTGCGTCCTTCGACCTTTGCAGAGCACATCATCCAAAGATCATCCAAAGATCATCCAAGACATCGATCGGAATGCAACTGATATATATATATATATATATATTATATTATATTATATATTATATTATATATTATATTATATATATATTGTAATATTATATTTATTGTAATATTATATAAATATATTGTAATATTATATATATATATTATATATATTATATTATATATATTATATTATATATATTATATTATATATATATATTATATA
>Ga0126342_10008089_pt1 | contig 18805 bp, 13 predicted proteins | sample Cyp1metagenome_FD_92528 | JGI IMG/M metagenome (GOLD analysis project Ga0126342, IMG submission 92528) | Coral microbial communities from Lord Howe Island, Old Settlement Bay, Australia - Cyphastrea 1 metagenome | ecosystem: Host-associated > Invertebrates > Cnidaria > Coral ...
CCTGCACAGCACCCTGCACAGCACCTTTGCCAGACTTCGCCACCGCAGTGTGGATAGCACCCTGCACAGCACCCTGCACAGCACCTTTGCCAGACTTCGCCACTGCAGTCTGGACAGCACCTTGGCCAGACTTCGCCACCGCAGTCTGGACAGCACCCTGCACAGCACCCTGTACAGCACCTTTGCCAGACTTCGCCACCGCAGTCTGGACAGCACCCTGCACAGCACTCTGGGTCTTGGGAGCTTGGGTGATTCCAACTGGTGTATTTCTCGTTTTCCTTTGTACTCGCAGTGATTTCCCGCGTGGCAGAGAACTTGATGACTGGTTCGGCTACCGGTTTTTTGAGGTAGTTCGTTCAATACCCCGTTCAATACCCGTTCAATACCCGTTCAATACCTCACGATGGGCTTTCCAGCTCCGTTGCCCAGCTATGCCTCCAAAGTCGGTGGGATGTTTGTTTAGGAAATGCCCTCCGTTCAATGCCCCCCGTTATCCCCCGTTCAATACCTCCCGTTCAATACCCCCGTTCAATACCCTATTGAACAGAAGGCTGCCGCATATCCACCGGGGACCGGGGGTTTTGACTCACAGCCAAATATCTCTTGTGATCATTGTGATTTAGATGTGAACCAAAGCAACTTGATTTCTGTGACAGTCTTGACTCCAACATCTAGTGCAAAGAGACTGTCCCAGTTTGCACTTGCATCATCCTTTGATCAACGCTGCAATGCTGGGCCTCTTCAACATTGATCTCTATTCTCAAGGGTTTAGGAGCCGACACCGTGATGTAAGTGAGACCTTGAGGCAGATCTGTTTTGCCCATCCTTGCCACAATTTGAAGCTCACCCACTGACAAAGATTCAAGTGTGCAAACAAGCTCAGTTCGATGTACAATGACAATCAAACCTCTGTTTTACATTCATAGTTCATAGGAAGCTTCGGGATTTCCCAAGATCCTTATCTGCAAACACGTCGATGTGCGAGAAGCCGCCATCTGTAGAGCGGTCTCTCAGTGCTCTCTCTCTGTGTTGATCATTGCCAACAACAAGTACTGCAATTGGAAACCATTAGAGTTCTGCCACAATGAGGGAGATTACCTCAGACAAAGCAATGCAGACTTCCACCCGAATGTGCCTGCACAAGTGGTTAAAGATGCAGACCATCATGAGATGCAAAGCGCAATCGAGGACTTACTGCCAGCGCAAGTCTGTCATCTGAAAGGTTGCTGTTCTTTGCTGGGCACAGTGTAGAAACTGGACCATCATTCCTCTTGCGAAGTCATTGGACCATACCAGCCAGCATCCATTCAGCCTGTGGCAGCTGTGTTGCTCTCAGTAAGTCAGCTTTGTAGATAGCATCAATCTCTTCTCTTTGTGGATCGCTGGCAGCCCAGTAGTGAGACGTGGAATAGGAACATGTAACTCTGGCGATGGTAGATGAGGGGACTACATCAGAATGCCTACTGCATTATCTCGAGATGCTGCCAGAAAATGTCCTCGCGAAGAGATTAGGCTATGATGGGGTTCGCTTCCCCGTATCCTAGACACCCTTACACCCTTGAAGCACTCGCGCTATCTCCACCTGGTATTCTCAAGATTTCACGTGCAGTCCCTTTGAGATGCGGTTTGCTTGTTTTGTTGAAGCAATGAATGATTCGGCTGCAACCCAAAACCCTCATTGTATTAGTTGTATCGCCTTGAATTGGCGGGAACCCTTTCTGCTGAGGTAAATATGATGGTGCCAGATGGTCCAGTGCTTGGTGATGTCTCCCTCCAAAAAGAATCTGGAAGCAAGAAACGGGCAATGGGCACCGCACCACGCCCATCAGCGGCCAGAGTAGTGTAATTGATGATAGTTTTTCTTTACGAAATTGGTATTCTTTCAAAGGACAAATCCTTACGGGAACGAGCCCGTCTTGAGCTCCCTTGGTGCTGTGGTGACCTCTAATGGTGTGGCGTCGAACAACTTTTGAAGGAATTTTGGGTGTTCAACGTTTCCTGTCCTTCAAACGGTTTGGCAGTGTTCTTGAACTTGAGAAGGATGCGAAGGTATGTTTCCTGAGCTGATTTGAATGGCATTCCACTTTGCAGCATTCGGCCTCAGGTGCTGCTTCTTCCAACCAGGTCCCACAGCAAGCTGAAGTGGTGGGCCAGCCTTCGACGATGGTCAAGGTGTGGTTGGAACCAGGGTTAGATTTGCTTCATTCGCATTGACATGTATCTGTATGATCCTGTATGTACCTTTGAGATTTTGATAGATTTTGGATGCATCTCTTATTCAAGACAATACGTGACTATAGTGTAATATCCTGTACTGTGGATTCCATTTGAGTGATAGTGCCTCCAGTGTGCCTCCAAAGCTGCCGTGCACTTGGGCCAGGTCGCCGTCCCAACTGGTGCAACGGCAGGGCAGCAGATCAACTTCACGATGCCGAATGGCAGGGCACAGAGCTAACCACTGAAATATCCATGATGCATGAAACCTTGCAAAATGATGAACCATTCTATGACTATTTACAAAACTATATAATTATATATATATATAATATTATATTATATACATATACATATATTTCTATTGAAAATATTGAAATGGACAGTGTTTGATTTGTGAGAGGCAAATTCTCTTCTGGTCCTTGGTGCTGGTACCCTGAACATCCAAGGTCAGCGTGTGACCACTTCCCTGCAGGACACTGGCAGTTGTGCAGATTTCTCTGCTGGGTTTCAACTGGGTTTTCCAAACCTTTCGAAGCAATGCCACTAGGAGGGAGTTCAACCTGGCACAGTTCTCACCGTAGCAGTCCCCAGTGCAGGCATGGGTAGAGTTCTGAGCCTATGGGATTTCGATTCGGCTTGCTCCAAAACATGGGCAACACCAAACATGATGGGGATCTTCTTGGGGAAAATCAGGAAAATGATATAACATGGGCAACATGGGCAACCCATGAAGAAATGTATGGGGAAAAAGATGATGACACAAAATTTTGGATTTCTCGGCTCTCCCGATCTTATGGGCTCAAATCCAGGGTGTTTGGTTTTGATCTTGGGGCAAAAATCAGGAAAAAGATATAACATGATATAACGATATATAAACAATATAAACAGATAGAAAAAGACAAGATATACATATAGATATACGAAGTTTTTTGCCTGAGAAGCATCCCCGCATCCCCCTTTTTCCATCCTTTTCCCAGAGATTCTCCATGGCGCTCGCCAGATGCACCAGCTCCAGTGGCTCCTGTGGCTCCTGCCATGCCTGTGAACAGCAGTGATGGCCTGGCACAAGCCAGAGAGGCCCCAAGGGATCCCCAAGGATCCGTCGTGCCCATTTCACATCATTTCACCACGTTTGGGGCAAAAATAGGTGCTAAAAAGGGCGAATTCAAATGGGTGGCATGTGAGAATTTCAGTGGATCAACATATTTGTGTAATCGGAAAATGATTGGTTTATACAGTACTGCATGTAGTTACAGTTACAAGCAATGACCAGTGTTCCGAGTCCCAAGGGGTCCTAGACTTTGACATCTACTTGCCTATATTGAAAATGTGGGCATCGGAATGTATGGGTCAAACTCTATGTTTTCTTTGGAGGGGGTCTTGGATTGACTGTGAGCCATAAAACCAAGCCTCCGCAAAGAGCAAAAAGCATCCATTATCTCAAGCAAGTGGCGATTGTCTTCACAAAACACTTGTTGGCGACAAAGAGCCCTTGGAACCACAGCATTTGGGGATATCTTTGTGAAGCAGTCATGCTTGGGACAGTTCTTCTTTGAAGTTTTGAATGAGTGATCTGGGTCAAGGCTAACGGCAGTTGGTAAAACCAGGACTGTAAAACCCATGGATTTCCGTTCCACCCTTGACGACAAGGCATTGCTCCCTGCACCCGTGGTGAATGCTGCGGAGGAGTGATGGGAATGGTTGAGAGGCTGCAGTTTAGCGTATCCTGAAACCAAACTTTCGTAACTGTTTCTCCAGCTGCTTAAATCGCCATGTCAACAAATACAATGGGTTTCCCAATTAGAAAGAAATGTACTTCCCTTGTTTGCCATCTTTCATTTGCGAACTGCCTTGAATCCGCTGACAGCTGTAGGCGGATCAGCGCGCGGCCACATTGAAGTGGTTGCTCTACGGCGGTAGCTTTTTGGTCTGCTGCTTTGCGGGGTAACCAAGTCAAGGTCCCGAGGAATGATAGGACCGTGGCCCTGAAAGTGCTTGAGGTTTGCGGCTTAAGGGTTGTTTTTTCCACGACAGCAGCAAGGCAGACTTTGTGCAAGATTTTTTTGGAGGATTGAAAATCAGGTCTCATGGTTGATCATAATTTTCCAATGCCATTCAATATCTTACCCTCTGGTTGTTTAACATAGCCCATGGTATAGATGGCCCATTTATAGATGGTTTACCTATTATAAATGGTGATTTTCCATGGCAAACCGTTAAATAATCAGATGGTAGATGATGCAGTTTCTACGCTCCACATCCCACGGCACCACGTTTTGCCTGGCGCCGCCCAGTGCAGCCTGCCCGTGGCCCTCTGCATTTGGGGTGCTTTGGCGCTTGACTACTTTTGCAAGTCCTCAGAGGAGGGGGGTTTTCTTTAAGGTCCGTGGATGCTGGTGTTGCAGTTTATATTTAAAAGAATGGGGTAAAACGGTGAAGCCACTGTTGTTTTTCATTGATGGAACATTGACCTTGAAATCTGTTGTTTTGATGGCCAACATCAACCAAGGGAATTGACCTCTCAATCAGTTTTTGGGGAAATGGGAGGAGATTAGAGAAGGCCAAAGTCCAATGTTAATAGGCACTTTCAGAAGTAGTCAGCCAAGAACTGTGATGTCTCGGTCAATAGACAAGGCTACAAACTTCTGCCCGCGTGTCCGACAAATGAGCCTGCACCTATCCACCTGCTTGCTCATTTCTCCAACCACCAAAAATGGATGCTTGAACGTTTCTGTACACCAAAAATGAACCAATTTTCTGGCTGAATGAGTACCTTATTTTTGACCCATACGCATTCACTGAAGGTTTCCCTTTGCCGGGCGGTTACACCCCATGTTGTAACGAGGACCGGGCACGTCGCCCACGCTCCTACGCCCCTGCTTGCGCATCTGCTGTGACTGTCAGCGTTGTAGGTGGGACGATCTGCCATTTTGGATGATTGTTGAGGGTTGGCAAGGAGACAACCAGACAGTTTTCACCTGTTCTTTCGTTCAGCTTCTGCATCGAAAGACGTGATACATGGGTCATATGAGTCATATGTGATAGAGGAGCCACATCGACACGGGTCATTTGGTTGCCGGTTTGACTCTTCTTATCCAACCAAGATGATGACCCCCATTGACTCATGAAACTTCCGCGAAGCCACCGATGCAACCAGCGCAACCAGGCGTCCTGTGCAACTTGCTGCAAATTGGGCCATGGGAATGCAACTCACATGGTGATGTCTTGGGTGACCTGTTATATAGGTTTTTCTGAACCCGGAATGACGGGCAAAGAACAACATGACGTGGTTCATGACTCGATTTATTTTCAGCCTTTTCTTGATGATTCCCTATTTCTTTGTGGTGACCCAAGATCGGTGTTGTTTAAAATTGCTTGTTTGTGGTAGAGGGCCTTTCCACGTACTCATGTGGCCGCCTCTTTTCACTTGCAGATTTTTTTGACCGGTCACAGGTCAAAATCAGGTACCACAACTGGATACGCGTGGCATGCTTTGACATTCAGCATGACAATTTTTTCGGTGGATAACTCCCCAATTGAACCTTGGACACGCTGTACATGTCGGCTGCATTCATAAGGCGTTTGCGCACTCCTGGCAGTTCTGATCGCAGCAGTGTTGGTCCGGCACTTGGGGAACATGACATCATATTGGGTGTGTCCAACATGGGGTGTACAGGCCGTCAAACTTTGCCAGTTTTTACGGAAGCTGATGTAGAAACATATCTCTCAAGGGACGGTCCTGAAGGTGGCTGCAATGTGTGCAACAGACGGCGACAAGCCGGACGTTTGCACTGGTGTGCCTGACATGTTGTGAAAGGAAGATTACTCCCACTCACCGAATTTCAGTGCTGGACATGCCATAGTTCGATGATCTGCAATTCGCCGATAGACACATTGCCAAACCGACCTGCCAGATTCCAGATTGCATTGGCTGCACTCCATTCTTGTTGGGAATTTTGGGCTATATCTAGTTTTACTGGATCTATGTCTAGTATTCGACGGCTACACCCCAAAAATATCGGACACATATCAATTCATGACAAGGTATTGGGACATCCCTGTTCAAACCCAAGGTCTTGTAGTTCTCTCCTAAGAATTCTTCTCCCACAGGTGGTTCTACCCTCTACGGGACGGGTTGCCAAAGTGCTTGGTTCGCCAGACCTGCAGAAGTTCCTCAACAACTCAGACACGCCTTGGCACCATGGACCTCATGGACCTCACGGACCTCATGGACCTCATGGGCCGCATCACTGGGAGCCCCACCATTGGCAAAACAAGAGGATGTGGGGGATCTTGGATTACCATGGATTACCATGGATAAAAAAAACAACAAATTTCAGATGTCACATTTCTTTTAATCTTCGAAACTGTTTGTTTCTCTTCCATCATCAGGATGTGTTCCGTTAACTCAGGATGAAATTCATTTTGTGTGAAAGGTCCGCCATCGGCTACCGAGGTTCTTGGACAAGGTCTTGCACAGGGATCATCACCCGGAAGGCCAGGGATTTGACATCGCCTGCTGATTTTAACAGTGATTATTGTATATTATTGTAATACACTGTACTGTAATATAACACTGTCAATATACTGATATACTGTAATCCAATTTTGTTTTGTCCAATCTTCAATATCGTTGTGAAGGCTGTAGCAGCCTGCAGCAGACTTTGAGATGATTTCGCGGTTGTGATTTGGTTCAAGAGTTCAACATTGATGATGTGCACTCTGGAGATGTGCTTGAGGGCACTTGCCCGTTGATGTTTGAGGCCTCGTTTTTCCTCCTGGAATGCCAAATGTGGAGGTCGGATCCTTCCTTCATGTGGAAAGACATCCTAAAAATCTCATATCCACTCAGTGGATCCCTTCTTGCAGCACAGAAATTCCCAACACTTTGAGGACCTTGCCAAGACACTGGATGGGGAGATGGATGCGGTGCCTCAAGGTGATGGGATGGGAGGCATCACCATGGCGCACAGTAGACATACGTATAGAATCGTATAGAGCATATATGCCATAGATAGCCATAGATATCCATAGGGGTTTTATTTGAAAATGGGATACCCCACAATTTATACAATTGGATGGTTGATCGTTATTTTCACATATTTTCACCAGGCTGCACCCATCACATGGATAGAATTATTTGGCGCCGCTGGATTTGCCGTTGATTCTAGGACCTCTGGGACCAGCGAAGGACTGATGCTGTCACCCGGTTTGCCGCTGTGTTTCAGGGGCTGCATCAGGGCTGAGTTTCTGGCAGTTCATCGCCAATTTATACAATCCTTATCCATTGTCTATCTATTTAGTGGCCCCAAAATGACCAACCCCACTTTCTGCATTGATTTTGAACTAGCGGCTAAAGCAAAACTTGGTTTGTAAGACATAGTGCTTTCAAACTTCCGGTCTCGAAAATCCAGACGATAGCTATGTTGCCTTCAACATATAATCACTGATGTGTGGTTTGGGTTGTAATCAAAAGAGGGGTGACGCAACCAAAGTTTCAATAAATTGCTTTCAGAATGTGGCTTCGTCCAGTCAAGAGAAAACAGAGAGTGAAGCGGTCTTGTTTTGTTTTTTTTTTTCTGTGGGAGCCCAAAGAATTTCCTCTTGATTCAAGGAGGGCTTCATTTTCTGAGGCTTAGAGACCTGGTGACACATTGAGACCGGTTTCGCAGAGAATCATGTGGAGCTCCATGTAGATCTTGATTGAAATTTGTGGATCAAAATCATGCCTTCAGTCGCGAAGCTGAATCTCTCCGTTGCGAAGCCGGTGATGGAGCCACGAAACGTCACAACAGTCTGCCATCTTTTTTTGGGCTGATAGGATCTTTGCAGCACACTTGTACAGGAGATGTGATGCACAGAGAGTGTATTTTAAGTCCTGCGGCTCTCTCTTGAATCCCTGGGCGCAATGGACATCCCAGGATTGGGTTCTCGATGAGATCCCTTTGGCAGACACCTGAAGCCCTATTGGTTCAGCATGCCATATGAATGTGATAGCCCCAACCGGGGCTACAATCTTGCAGGATCTTCCCATTGAATATGAATGGAAGTCATGATCAGTTGAAGATATGATACGAGAATTAGTGAAGGCTTCATGTCGCCCGGCAGTGAATTCCTTTTGTGTACGCGGCCATGTCCATAGAGTTGTCGGTGTCATGCAGAGGCCATGATATGTACTGTTTGCGATCCTTGTCAATCTCCGGTGGCGCGCGCGAAAATCGGGCAAGGTGAAGTATAGCAGAAAATCACTAAGGCTTCAGGCCACATGCCAATGCTTGGCATGTGATTGGCATGGGAAACCTTGATCCACATATAATCATATATACTTAGATATATATCTTTATCAATTATATATATATATATATTGAAAAGCATGTTTTCCAAGACTAGTGCTTGACTTTGAGACATTCACATGTACTGCACAATGGTTCAGGCTTGATAGTGAAAAGTCAAAGCTCAGACATGCACTTCACTTAACACGAAGTAAGCAGCAGCAATACAGAACGGCAGGTCTATCATCACGTGAATTTGGCAGTGCTAGAGTGAGTATTCGGGGGAAACTTGAGAAGCATGAGCGGATGATCGTGCAATCAAGGCACCGCAGGGTGATGGTCGGTTCAAACATGGCCATCGCCTTCCTTTTCACTACGAAAAAGGGTAGATGGTTTGCCAGGGGCGCCTCAATAACATCCAGATAAATGATGAACACACATATATACATATATATTATTAATATTGTTATAATATATATATATACTTATAAAAGCAACGTCCTTTGCTCTGCCTCATCCCACCCATGTCAGGATAGATTGACCATTTCACCCTGCTGAAACGACATGAAATGACAGCGAGTGGGGGCTTCAGACTGTCACAGCTCCCAGCCATAGAAAGGAGGCGCCCACCATGCATGGCCTGTGAGGCTTGCGCTGCACGAGTGCGCCAAGATATGGCGTGGATGCACGTTGTTCGCAGCCATAATTGGCATCATCCTATCTCCAAGTTGCATCCAGCATCAATTTGCTGTTTAGGAATCCTTTTGATTTTGGCGTCTAGATCCAGGACTGAGTTCAATTTGGGCAAGGCCGCAGAGCCAAATTCCTCGGTTTTCCGCCTCTTGCTCACTTCTAACATCGTATCTTTCAGGTAGGTTTAAAGTGAATTTTATATGGATTGGATTTGTCAAAGGATATATAATATCTCTGTATCTTTTCTCACCATTTCGTGTTTCTCCACGATCTATCTTCTTCCATCTCCCTTCCACATCAAACCAAGGTGGCTAAATAGCTGCAGCTGCGGCCACACTTCACCAAGGAGACCTGAAGCTCGGAATCGAACTTACGAAGCCTAGTAGTTTTAGGAGTTGATTTGGGGATTCAGGCGATCTTCTGGCAACATTTCGCCTGAGTTTCTGTATCCTCTACTTGTGGGGTGGCTGCTGTTCTGTACTGTCGCATCTTCTGAGAGGACTTTCACCATGCTCCAGCTGAGCTGTTTCTGAGGCCCAGGAACGCGGCTGGTCAAGAGATGCAACCATCGAACCCATCATTTGTGGGCGGGAACTTTACCGTCACTTCAAGTTTAAATGCCCGAGTTTGCAAGAACACTAAGCCAGCTGTTCAGCTGTTCTCGTTATGTGCAGGAACCAAGTGGGAGTTGCTGACCATTCTCAAGTTGGTGACCATCCTCAAGGATCCCAAAAGGAGGACAGAGACGAGCCAAAAGCAGCGCAGTGGTCATATCAGGAACATTGAATAGTGCAATGCAAGGAATGCAGACCTAAACTGCTGAGCTGAGATGCTCAGTGGCAGTGCATGGGTTGACGCCAGGGGTTCTGATTCGTTACTGATGGCTCCCCAAGTGCACAATGTTTGCCGTGAATTGATCCAGCAGGAACTTGGCCCCAGAAATCTTCCCACCCGAGTTCCAGCTTTGCCTCATGTCGCAGTCCGGCTGCCTCTTCCGCATGTCACTCTGGTGGCTGCTTGCCACAAGTGCAAGCACTTATGAGCTGATGGAGACGACGTGTCAAATTGGGAAGAAGCAGATTCACAAGGCTCAAAATTGTGCAGAGAGGGTTGTGGACATGGCTGAGATGGGGGCATCATTTTCGGTGAAAGTGCGTGCTGACTCGCCGGATGTTTTGGCCGCAGTGTTAGCCTCAGCCTCAGAGATTGACGGCTATCACGTGTCAAAGACAGATCCGCTCATGTTGGCAGCACGAGAAGGCCATCACAAGTTTTCCGAGTCTCTGGCAAAGAGCATTGAGCAGGGCAGAATCCAAGGGTGGAAAGTTGGTGAAGGGATCGGCAGGGCAGTTGGCGCGCTTGCTGGTGGAGCAACTTTGGGGTCACTGGGCTTTGTTGCTGGAGGCACAGTGGGATTAGCTACTGGAGCGGCTGTGGGTGCTGCTGCAACCATGCCGGTTGCCGCCGTAGCTTGCGCTCTGCTTCCGTTTCTTTGTCCATACTTTGCTGCGGCTGCAGCTGTGGCAGCAAGTGCTGTTGCAGTGCAGGGAGCTGCCCTTGGAGCCGCGATTGGCACAAAAGTAGGAGTTCCACTGGGCATCCAAGTTGGGTCTGCGGTCGGCGGCTTGGCCGGAGGTGCCATTGGACAGGAGATTGGAGGAACGATTTCTGCGTTGGGAGGTCTCCACAATGGAGTTCTATTCCAACTCGCCCCAGGCCTGATGCTGGCAATTGACTATGCCGTCGGTTCTGATGGGGCAATGAAAGCACTCTCTTATGATGTGGTCTTTCAGAAGATTACAAATTGAGCTGGCACTGATGAGGTCGAAGATGTGACAGACCTGCTTGTCCACCATGACATGCGTGAGGAAGCTTCTGCCACTTCCAATGCCAATTTTGATTTTAACCATATGTTTAGTCAAGAATTGGCAGACACAGACAGAGCAAAAAGACCCTGCAGCGCTGGGTTTCCACTAGCAACCACATGCAGGACTAAGGATTTCACCCAAATCGTTTCTTTTTTTTTTTTGCGAAGCATCACATCGTAGTGGACGAGCTAAAGACAGTCAGAATATGTCAGAAGAACAACAGGATGCATCACAAAACATCATACAAAACGACCGGGATGGAACCAAACCAATCATGGGTTTTCCCCGCTAACCTGCGTGCATGAAAGGAGGAGGCCAGGTCTACAGCATCAAGCAGAGAGTATCAAGGCATATCAAGGCCTTGGGCTGCTGGTTTTGACAAGTTTCTCTAACGCGACCCCTAAATGATGTCAGGGTCAAGAGGCTGCAACCCTTTGCCGTTGCGGTTTTATGTCGCTGCAGGTGGACTTGACTTAGTCGGATGCAGGGAGCCCCTCAGCCAACCTGGGCAGTTTGACACGATGGTACAGTGGCCCTCTGGTACTACAATCATTGATCTTTAGAGAATGGCATGAATATTGCTAATGTCTCAGGAGTATATTATGAATTCCAGTTGGGAAGATGGGTAAATATTTTTGAATGAAGACACACTGTATTGTGGCTGCAATGTCAATCAAATGAGGGAGATGCCAACATATTCCACCATTCCACCATTCCTAAAGACAATGATTCGATGATCCATCATGATCCATCGATCTTTGAGAAATCATCGACCTCCCTCTCCTGGCAGATCAAAAGAATGCTTTCTTGGGAAGATCCTTTGTGCAAGCCCAAAAAATGCAGTCCCCCGTGGTACACGAGGTTTGTACTTCCACCAAGGAAGCATGGCAATCTGCCAGTTCGCAGCCAAGTTAAGGGCAAGTCTTCGTGACCCCTCCACTCTACGGTGCATTGTGAGGGTGAAAAAGATGCTGGTACGGTGCAGCAGACAAGAAAGTGTACCAGAGAAGCATCAACAGCTTGTAAATCTCTGCATTTGCATGCATTTGCTGTTTTGTTGCATCTCTACTTTGATCGCAAAGATTTCAGGAAAAGTGTCAACAAAAGGGTTTACTTGTTCCCTTTGACAATGGATGAGCAGCTCGGTAAACCAGGACGAAGCTTTGAAGGTGTGCCGCAGCATCTTGAGCCTCCGGCAGATTCACAGCGGCTGACGAGACCTCACCACTTCCAGCATGATGTGTAACTGTGTAAAGATGGCCGAATTCATGACAGGAAACATCAGGAAACACTAGGGATACTTGGACCATCCGGCACCAGACAGTAGTACTAGCTTGCGCAAAGACTGCGCGATGCTGGACTCTCTCAACTCTTGCCTTCGTCGAAATTGGAGGACCACTTTTTCCCGTGGGCCTGTCAGCCTGTGTGGGGAATAGTTGGCCTTCCACAGTTTTTGTTGGGCTCGGTACTCTTCAGGGCGGACGCCTCGGAGATTGATGTGGATTGGCATTTGAGTCTCTACTTCCAAGAGTTTGAAAGTGTAGTCATGTTATGCGATATGGCTCCAGACTCGTTTTCCCTCAAAAAAAGGAGCCGTTAGTCACTAAGCCTTAGTGACATGAACGGCGAACGTCCAAATGCAGGATACACTGGACATCTCCAGCCTTTGGCATTGCCAATGGTGTGAACATGCAGAGGCTGGATGTTTGTACACAACGCATGAAAGCCATGTGTTCTGACACCTGTTGATATTTTGTTACGTCAACAGCACTAAGGAACTCAAAAATCTAAGAACCGTTCTGGCCTCAGAGATACTCAAAGAAAATCTGACCTTGGGCACCCTTGGGCTTTCTATTGGGCAATTCATGCCAGCCATGGCGGCTTCCCATGAAGCATCCGATTCTTCGCAGGTTGATGCACTCCACTGGGGGCTGCAGTGGTGGCTGCTGAGCTTGCGCAGAGGGAGGGCGCTGAGGAGGAGGCGTGACATTCCTGGTGGGTTCGCAGCAGTCAGAACCCCCACTGATCGTGATTGAACCAGGAACCATGGAAGTAGTACCCTATCCGACAGTATTTATGTGAAGTTACGCGACAAATTTGGATGAGTCAAAAATTACTGCCCCATGTTTCTTATTCGGGAGGTTTGTCTTTTATTTGTCACTACTCGCCAGGGTCTCATTTTTCGGGCGTCTTCAGCTGGACGGCATGGTGCATGACGCTGTGGCTGGGGGCCCAGCTGCCGGACCCACCGGAAAAGTGATGTGTCTAAAAATGGGGAATATGTGGTATACCACCAATATCAAGAAATGGCAATCTGAATCACGGAAAAAGGTGATGAACAATGGGAGACATGCTAAGATCATCATTATTTGATACCGCCAGCAATCAATGATTCTCAGAATGACTATCATGCAAACTAGGGTCATACCAATCACAAGTGTGCGTGCTTGGCAACATCACTCTTCAGTGTGAGAGTGAAGGTGTTGTAGATTGTTCAAAATTGCAGTAGTTGATGCCCAAAAAGATACAAACAGCTGGCTTTGTCTCAAATCACCTGACACGACTGACATGCAAAAACATTCTTTGCCGACACCAGGATTTTGCTACCCAAGTAATTGGCAACTGCCAACAATTGCGTGTCATTTACGGCTATTGGATCCTGCCAGAGACGGTCATTTGATCCATGGCCATGATTTCTGGCTATTTCTGGACCCAGGCAGCGGCATTGAATGAATCTCGGAGTCGCTTGGCGGTGGAAAGGCTACCTGGTAGCTCATCATGGACAGATCAAATGATTTCAACTTCATGATCTTCATGTGTGCTGACAGAGTTATGTTCTGACTATGATGAGTTCTGCCGATTTAACAACCTTTGTGTATACCACAGTTGCCCTTGAAGCTTCCATTGATGCCCTTGCCTGCGTTTGCAGCTCATTTACACCACGTCGTGTGGAAGGTGACAGCCAGCCACATCAGCCTGCAATTTTACCTTTAAACCACCAACGGTCACCAACAGCAGCACTTGGGAAAATTGTTTCATTGACTTCAACCACGACAATGGCGCCATTGATGGAGGAAGAAGGAGGTGCCAGCGGTCAGAAATGAGATGGGCACTTGTAATAGCATGACCCATATGACCCTGACCTTGGAATTCTCCGATGCTGACATTGATTCTCCTCAACCTGTGACATTTGATGTGGTGACAACAGTTCTGAAAGCTCTGCTTTTCTGGGATATCTACATTCTACATAGGTTATCTCAGTCCAACAGCCTCCCAAATGTGTCTGAGACAAACGTCCTAGGGTGGGAAAGAGCAGACCATTGTCAACAGTTCTGTTGAAGTACGCTTTTGACTATGGCTGTATTATTTTGACTCAAAATCCATGTCGGTTGAACAGAAGTTGATGTGGAAAGGCTGCAGAAGTCCAACATTCTGGACTCGACAGCTGTCAATGCAGGTTGGCTGCCACTCTTTGGGCTGAAGATCAGTTTGACTTTTGCAGATGAGCTGCTGGTCTGCAAGTTGTTCACCAAGACATGGCATCTATGGCATATATCTCCAACTCCGAAAGCTGGCCAGAGAATGGGTTGGTAGGTAGTAGCGCTGGACTGGGGTGCAGCGATATACCGAAAAAATGCCAAGGGAAGATGATCGAACTGCCCAACTGCTCCAGAGAGATCCATTTTACCATGCTGACAATGCTGAGGTTGGAGGTGCAAGAGGCAAGCTGTCCGATGGAATCCAATGATTTTCCCCAAAAAATCAAAAAGTGCAACAAGAATCTGTTCCATGAAATTGCCATAGCTGCCAGACCCATTTCTATCGGATTTTCCGATTTCTTGGAGGAAACAGACACAGAGTCTGTGGACCGCTGCTGTCGGGGTTTTGTTCAGCGGAAGGCCTTGAACATGCAGTTCAAGCTCTTCACTGGCGAGCACGACATTCAATCTTTCTTGTTTCTCAGACAGGATCCACCAGGATCCAACAGGTACACTCGGTACACTTCACTCCCCGGTGTAGCACACACTAGACCTCTGTTGGGAGATGAATTGCAGTGTAGCTTGGAGATGAATGCAGTGAAACCTGTTTCCATTGCCAGCCCAAATTCCCCAATTTACATAACAAATCATAACAAATCATAGCCTTATCTTTCGAAACATGGATTGTATAAACTACCGTTAAACTACCCCACACTATTGGGTTTATATATATGGCACAACGGGTCTACCGCACCGAGGTTGCAAAAGCTGCTGGAGATGCTGGAGAAATCCATTGAGTGGTCTGGAGGATCCAAGGCAGCTGCCGTATCATGAGTGAAGCTCTGACACTTCTTGGTGTCCCAGTTATAAGTGGATAATAAGTGGATATATAACCAGAGTCACAGTGGTTATATCCCAAGTCATGTTGGTTAGAATTCCCATCATAGCATGGTCAGCCGACTCCCAGCAGAGCCGTGTCACAGGATGCAGAGCAACTCCACCAAAAGCTGAGAGGATTGCAAACATTGTCGAGGCTCACAGGGAGTGTCGGTCGATTTTCTATTTTGAGTAGGAGCCAGAGGATCCATGAACGTTTGAGATTTGGAGCACCCAATTGTGACCCACAACCAGATTTCGTCCATGAAACATCAGGTTGAGAATTCAAGATTCCGGTGAGGGTTCGTAGAGATAGAAATTGAGTTTTAGCATGGATGGTCGATCTTTGCGTTTGGCAAGAGATCATTAGGATGAACTAATTGTCCAGAGGTTCACGAGCATGCAACATTTCTTGGGGATCCGTGCCATGGAAGCCTTTCAAAACTCCGAGGCTAGTTTGTTTTTGTTGACTTACAGAGACATCCTATGATCGTTTGGATATAACTGTCCCACTGTAGACATTGGATATCATATATGATTAGTGATGATCTCATTGGATAATATCATCTCCAACAGATTTGTTTATCCAAATGATTATTCGGAGATACTTGTACCCACTTGTACCCACTATATCTAGCCATTGTATCCGTTGGTCATTTGGTCAGCTGCTGGCGGCAGGACGGGTGTTGCAGATATTCAGCCAGCACCAAAGGCGTGTCTATTCCTGGGAACTGAAAACCCGGTGTGAAGGCCCAGGGGGCAAAGGACCATAGAAGTTTTGGCATCAACAGGTCAACAGGGTAGGAAAACTGGGAGATCATTGCAGAAACTAGAGTTTTGTACTATAATTGACTATAATTCTAGTCATTCTATTTGCATTGCTATCATCATTCTCTGTATTCCCCATCGGCCCCAAACGACCTGTCGACACTCAGGTTGGACGCGCGTCCTCTGATCCAGAGAGACGGAGCCTTAGGGCCTTTTTAGCCATGGCTTTCCACAGCATTCTGATGGGGGGTCTTTCATCTGGTCGCATCAGGTCAGCGAGCCAGGCGATGCCACATCGGGCACTGGGAGTACTGGGAGTACTGGGCCACATCTTGAGACCCTGACCAGGCAAGATGCCATGTGCTCTCCACCAAGTAGGCCACAAACTGGCAGGGACTGGCAGGGACTGGCAGGGACTGGCAGGGACTGGCATTGTGAATCTCTGAGCAGTAATGATTCGCTTGGAAATTCACGTAGAAATTCCCATGATATATGATGAGATTCCTCGTGTCTTGCAGCTGGCCCTTTGTGTGCCTTGCATACCTTGCATGCAGAGGAGCAAGCCTTATGTGCCGTGTATTTTCGAAGTGAACCTGTGGTACATCCAATGCTACATTTGATACGAAGTGCGGGCTTCAGCATATGCAATTTGAGGTCTTGCAAGTCAGCAGAGGCTCTAATTCATGAACAGAGATTCTTGGATGCAGAGATTCCGGCTTTTGGCGATGTACTTTGTGAGGGTGGTTTGCTATTTTAGTAGGAAGTGTGCCTCTGTACTGATGTCACTTGGTTGGAAAGAGGTGAAGTGTACTGTCGAACATTGCGTGACACCAATGTCACTGTTTGCTCAGAAAATACACCCACCCCATCATGGCATCGTGAAATTGCGAGTCCCTGACCAAACAAGCAACTGGAAAGGTCTGACTGAGATCAGAGTCCAAGATAGTCCAAGCACAAATGGATGAACTCTTGGCCTCAATTTTCTTCCCGGGATCCCTTCGCTTGAGGCCAGTTGCAGCAGACCTCGGTGATGGGCCACTCATTTGAAAGATGGAAGTTATATAAGCTGCAACCACCCTTGGAGATGCAAGAAATCCACCCTGAACAAACGTCTATCTGACAGTCGAGGAACATTGTTTTTTTTGTGATTGATTACGCTCCTGGGGCAAGGATTTTCTCAGTCCTCCCTGCAACGTCTGCTTGTTTGCCAAGGCACCGATGAAAGAGAAGCAAGAAAGGTGTGGATCCTAAAGTCCTTTCTGGAAGATGGTGCAAGCATTGGATGGTCATAGTCTGACAAGCTGTTTTGCTCTTGGCTTTGTGTGGCCCTCCCAAAGTGGATGGTCAAGTCTGTTCCAAAAATCTCCAGCCATCGCTGGTCCAGCATCCAACCAAGGCAAGGGCTTGGCGCCAATCGAAGTTAGTCGCCAATTTCCGCAAGCTTTGGCATTCACAGCAGGCTACCAAGGAGCAGCGCTCCCAACAGGCCAAAAATGGTGGTGGAGCCGACTTGCGCATGTTGAGCTTATCATGGTCCTGAACAGTTGGGAAGAAATAATACTCATAATATATCAATGATATTTGATACATAATATATATATATATATATATTATGTGTATACACGTAATTATACGTATATTATTTCCAGGATCTCTCTAGCAGTTATTTGATGGACCGCAGGACGTACGCCAGAACACTCATGATGTGCAGGCTTTGAGACTCGGCAAAGTGTTCCACTACACCGTGTTTGAAACAGCCATATGTGGGGGAAAGGGGTGGGTATCCACTATTCCTCCCAGTTGAGGAGGGATCGTCTAATTGTTCCGCAGGAACATCATCTGAAGCACGATTTGTTTCACGTAGGATTTCCTGGATGTGAAATGGTGGAACAACCACAATTACTGGACACCGAGTCTATGTGCTGTATTGAAATTATTGGCTTGGGCTTGTCTGCTTGAGGAGTGTGAAGGGATTGCAAAAAGACTTGTACAATGGCTCGAATCTCCAGTGTCGGACGTATTTCAATGCTGCGATTTTTGTTCCATTGGCAACCTATAAGTGCCACAAACACAGCCAGCTGTCCAAGGAAACCGAACCGGACAGGATCAAAGAAGAAGAAGCAGACCATGCCAACCATTGATGAGCCACTTGGCATAACATTTTTTGGAACGGAACTATTATAGTGAGACTGTCGAGATGCATGCACAAAACTTGGGTGATTCCATGTTTCTTGAGTTTAGGTGAGTCTCTTGTTTCTTCGGCTTTCATTTGAGTCACTTGCTTGATAGATGATGGATGATGATAGTGTGACCCCAGGAATCAGCAACTGAGTCAGCTTGAACCCACCGCACGACAGAAGGCAACCGGATGAACCACCGAGCACCACGGATGACAGCGATGGCGGTGCGGAATCTGAAGGTGAGCAGCGAGTGTGACTCTGATGGACCAAAAGGAAACAGCAGAACCAACAACCAACTGGCAGTTGATAGATGGTTTATCCGACTATCCCATTATTCACCCCGCTTCGCGTGGGGTGGCCGCCCACACCGCAGGTTTATTTCGGTCCGTGAGAGGGGCTAAGAATTTTCACTTTCCCCCCCCGTGGGGGCTCCCCAAGCTAGGGAATTTTCA
>Ga0126342_10008090_pt1 | contig 18805 bp, 18 predicted proteins | sample Cyp1metagenome_FD_92528 | JGI IMG/M metagenome (GOLD analysis project Ga0126342, IMG submission 92528) | Coral microbial communities from Lord Howe Island, Old Settlement Bay, Australia - Cyphastrea 1 metagenome | ecosystem: Host-associated > Invertebrates > Cnidaria > Coral ...
GAGAAGAGATGAGCTGGGATAAGGTGAGAAGAGCTCAGATGAGATGAAGTGTGGAGTGTGAAGAGCGCAGTGTGAAGTGTGGGGCGTGAAGAGTGCAGTGTGAAGTGTGGAGTGTGAAGTGTGGAGTGTGCAGTGGGGAAGCGTGCAGTGAAGTGTGAAGTGTGGATTGGGAAGAGTGCAGTGTGAAGTGAGAAGTGTGGAGTGTGAAGAGTGCAATGTGAAGTGTGTAGTGTGGAGTGTGAAGAGTGCAGTGTGAAGTGTGAAGTGGAGCTTCAAATGTGACATGTGAAACAAGAGACCAGTTTCGCACAAAGCACGCACGCACGGGCTTGGCTGGCGCACGGCGCATGCAAGTTCTATAGATGAGAAAAGTCTTATATATATCTTTAAGGCAACTTCCGCCCCGCCTCGTGCGGGTACTACTGGTAAAATAAATTTTAAAAAATAGCACAAAGATCGTAGTGGCATATATTATGGTGACATGATGTGGCATGGTAGTGCCTTCTACTTTTTGTTCACCTCTTTCTGTCTTTCTGCTGTGCTTGACATGTTTCCCGCCCTCATCATTCTGCATCTTTTATCAATTCAGGTCATTGCTGATGTTTGAATGGTAGACCTTTGAAAGACCACTTCAGCATAGTCCAGTCCCTGTGCCTTTCTTCAACCCATCCAGGAGTACAAGGACTTTGTCGAGAAAGGGTCCAATAACTGATGGCACGAATCAGACGTTGATTTTTGACGTGTTTTTTGTTTTTGGTGGGGATGCACCTTACCAGGAGCCTACAGGCAACAGCAAACATGCCAAAGCTTGTAAAGGTGTTCGCAGTGTTAGTATTATGATATATTACAAATTATTACAATAGTATTTACAGTGATGGATTGGATTTCTTAACCATGATGCTTGAATACGTGCAACCCTGCAGCAGATCCTGTCATTCCTGTCGAAGTGACTTGAAGGCCCGTGACAGCCGTAGGCATTTGATCGTAAAATCGATCCGAGTGTCGCAGCTGATCGCTGGATGGAGCCATGAGAGCTCCTGATATGGAATCCCGACGCAGAATGGAATCAACAAAAACAGCCTGCTGGCATAGGAATCTGTTTGTCAATGCCACAAAATGTTTGAAACGATATGAAACGATAATGTGTAGATGTTTGTCATGACATGTCATGCCCACTGGCAGTCACTGGCGTGGAGCGTGTTTGTTTGAGTGCTGTACGTCCGTATGAAAAAACTGCCATCCAATGAACATGAAACCTCCTTTGTTTTGGAGGAGCCTGTGCAAAATGAAATGATAGCAGCAAGTTTGGCTTGAGTGAAATCTACAGCATACAGGGTTTGATGCGGAGATCGTGGCAGTTTTGGGCACTCCTTTGCCTCTTTTGCGTTCAGCAGTTTGACTGGCTATGGATTGGAAGAGCAGTGCAGAAAACTCGACAGAAACCTCGCATCCAAAGAGATGCTGAATCTCGAATTGTTACGCACACACGAATCAATATCTTTTATCCGTGGAATGAGAAATTTGAAGAGACCTGGGAACCTCCCGAAGGCACAGTTGCTGGATCTCTGCTGCGAGATGAGAGCAGCGGTGAATACCTTGCAGTGCTGGAATGGGATTCAGCTACTGGTTGCGATCACTGGCTCAATTCAGACAAACACCTGAAGGACAACACAGTGCAATATACTGTGTGTTCTGGAACACCGAAGCTTGTTGATACCTCTGAGAAAGAGTCGAAAGAAACCGAACTCGAAAAAAGGCCTAGAAGACTTGAAAACCCTTTAAAAGGTCTGATGCCGACCCTTCGACCTGGCAAAGGATTCTTTGACCAACCTCCAGAGGTAGACCCAGAAGTTCTTTTTGCTATCTCAGCTGGGGAAGATGTAGACATTGATTTGGAAGATGAGGTGCTGATATCTGGTGGAGATCCAAGTTTTTTGGATGACCAGAAATGGCAAAGCAATCCAATGGGGGAAGAAGATGAGCCCGACCTGGAAGATGATATTACAGCATCAGGTGGTGATCCAACTTTCCTCGATGACCGGACATGGGGAGCCGACGATGATGACTTTGGCTCTGATTTGGAGGACGACATCACTATGTCTGGCGGAGATCCAAGCTTTCTGGATGATTCTGAATGGGATGAAAAAGCTCGCAAGGCGTAGTGGAAGCTGTTGTTGCTCTTCATACATGGCCATTCATGCTGTATCTATTTGCTTCTATGAGCACAGGGTTCGTGTTTTGTTTTGTTGTGAGTATGATGACATCTCAGAGCTTGCGCTGTTCCAGAATCAGAGGTGTCCTGAATTCAGGTGCATCCTGGAATATCCTGGAATGCACTTAAGAGATCTCTATAGATCTTCATAGATTGTATGAAATCTGTGTGGCCTCGGTCTCTGTCTCGATCTGTCTCGCTGACTCGGCTGAATGCGATACAACATAGTTTTTCAATGTATTTTAATTCTTGAGAAAGGACCGCTCAAGGTGGCGGTTGTCAAGAGACAGGGAGAAAGATTGCAAATGCTTGTCCAAGCTGTGGCTCCACTCAGAAGAATAATCGATTTTGAATTGTCATGGTTGCAGAAATTGCATGAAATTGCAGCATCAATATTCAGAGTGTGTTCTGCAGCCTAACATACAAGATCATACAAGTACGGCTTTGATCGGCTTTGTGCGCTTCCCATGATTTGGGCCTATGTGATCTATGTGTAAGATTAACGCCTTCTACATCCTTTTACTTTTACATTGATGGGGAGATGGACTAGATATTTAGCTTCGCTCATAATCCTCATGCTCTGCCCGAGAGTGAACAGGGGAGGCCCATGGAGGCCCAATGAGCGACGTTTACCCTGATGATACTGTTTTGACAGCACCATACAGCACCTTTATTTTACTCTGAACTCGTACCTTCAACCTTGAACATGGTGATGAAGGGACATGCTTAGGATGGTCTGTTGATGTCTGTTGTGGGTCCAAGGCAGTGGAACCCTGCAGTCACTTTGGTGGGATGCTTACAATACAAGATATACAAGAGTGATCAAGAGTGTACATGTATACATATATACATGATATACGATGACATACGGTGTAAATCACAGAGTATTCGGTGAAAATCAAGTCGATTATAAGTTTCTGCTTGCACCGTTGACACTGCGCTTTAGCCGCTCAAAGGTAATGTCTCATACTTGCTGTCAGAGGAGCATCCACCGAGAGATTGTTGAAGACTTTGTACTGTTGTTTTGGGACGTCTTGGGCGGTTGTGCGTCCATCAGCCACAGGAGTATGAGTCCTGGATGCGCAGCACCGTTGAGAGAGCGCCCAGAATAGACTCGTCGGAGAAACTGCACGCCGAAATTGCAGTGATATGATTTGATGTATTGATTTCTGGTCGTTGCATGTGATTGCCTTGATGCCATGGTAATCCATGGTAATCCATTGCACATCATTTTTTGCATTGAAAGCATCGCACTTTCAGGAGCTTCGAGCCCGTCCTGGTGTAAAGCCGAAGACTCTGTTTGGGCCTCAGACGCTAAACGATGTTTTTTAAACACGATGCCGTTTGCCGCTTGGATCCGCTGCGCTTTGTGTGATTTTGTTCTATCCAAGGCCGAGGATGCTGCACGTCGTTCCATTTCAGTCCGCACCCCGTCGGATTTTGCATCTAGGAGCATCAGCAGGGCTGCAGCGAAGACATAACAAACGAATACAGATAACAATGCTTTCCGTGTCTTCAAAACTAGCAGGCCATTCGTGAAATTCCATTGTGCAATTCCGGCATTGGGAGACGGAACAAAATGCATGGTTCATGGAACTGGCAAAATTGAGGCGGGAACTGTTCAATGGAATTGCAGAAGCATCTGGACTGATGCCCAGGAGCTTCAGCCTCGCCAAAGGAAAAATGTCAGAGCTAGCAGAAATATGCAGATTTTTTGCAAACTGTTTCTCCAGCTAAGTAGAAGTAGAAGGCTCTTGAGAACCGCTGTAGTGCAGGAACACCAAGGGCTCCATTCCTGCAGATTTGCGTTCAGAGCACTATGGTGCAATGGTCAACTCCTGAGAGCATCGCATTCAAGATAATGGAGCTAATAATAAGAACACCAATTGAACGGGAACTCCTAGATGTCGTAAATGCTTGGTCGCTTTACTGCTCTATTCAGGCTGGCAAATTGATGTCTCAGTGCGATGCTCAGATGCTACCACCACATCACAGACTGGAGCAATCTATATTGTGCATAGCAGTGCCATGTGACCAAGGGGATTGCCATTGCTCTTGGTGGATAGGAGGACAGCTCCTGAAACACTTCACATATCTTCACACCGGCGTAGCTTGCTTTTATCATTTTTTCTCAGGAGCTCGCGTGGCTACTTGCAAAAGACAGAGCAGCTCAGGCAAGTGCCTGCATTCTGATCTTGTTTTATGTGTTTTTCAATATATATATATATATTATTTACCAAGAAATGCCGAGAATAGAGGCGGCCATAGATCCAATGGATGTGTTCAATTCTTGCCACCTCTTCCTTGCTGTTTAACTTGCTCTGGCGATTCTGATTTCCTCCCCTTGTTGAATGCTGTAGCGCCTCCAAGCCAGTTCTGTAGAATTACATTATCCCGGCAAGAGACCCCAAACAGAGTGGGAGGAGGAGGAGAGGGAGGAGGAGGAGGAGGAGGGTGAGGGTGATGGTGATGGTGATGACGACGACGACGATGATGATGAGAAGAAGATGATGATGTTGAGGAGGAGGATGTTGAGGAGGAAGGCCGATCCCAAGATATCCCAAGACCGGGAAGCACACCTTGTGCGAGTCTGCGCCGTCGAAATGAACATGGACATGTCACAAGAGGCGTTTTGCACGCTTCCGATACAACCTCGACTGAATACCGGGCCTTAACACTTACCGTAAGAACCCCTCAGTGTGGCCACACTGTTTGGGGAAAAACTTCAATCAACCCAGCAGCTTCGAGCCTACTTTGACGTGCTTTGCTTTTCGATATTTTTTGATCATCGCAGGGCCACAAAGTGCCCAATGGTCATTTTAGTGAACTTTTCCTTGGATTTCATTATGAGGTTAACATTGGTGTCAGGCACAGCTTGTCACAGCACCATGCTTCAAGCACTCTGAAAGGTTTGGGCCTGACTTTGAAGTGATTGCTGGCTCAAAGGGCTTGAATGGTCCTCAGAGGGGGCGTTTCCGAGTCTCAATATCTTGGTGGAGATGCGCCAGACATCACCAGACTGACTTGATCTGACTTGAGGTCATGTGACGAGGTCTGCCAAAGAAGGCTGGATACTAAACAGGTGACCAGTAAAGAGTTGCTGTCGCTTGGTACTTCGCAGGGGGTCTACGTGCGACAAAATGCAGCACAAGTCTTAGCTTTGCAGTTCCATTTCTTGCAATGACACAAAGGGGACGGGATGAGCATTTGCATTCTTAAGGCTCTACTTTCTGAACGACTGCAATCTGTTAAGGAAACATTTCGAATGTGAGGCATCCCTGCAACTGACCAGAGTCCACAACATCCACTGTTTTCATCAAATGTTCATGATGCAATGCGATGCAGGCGGGATGTGCGCACCAGGTTGTCGACTCAAAGCTCATTGATCTTGTACTCAAAAAGGAAGATGTTTGTCATGTGTTATTAATTATGTGTTACATAGATGGCTGGTTCATTTTCGGGTTGTTGATTGCATAAGGGTTGTCTAGCTGTTTCAGAAATTACATCAGCTCTCGAAGCCGTTCGCATTTTGTGTAGCTATTGATGCATCCTTGTCACTAAGGTTGGCAAAGAACTTCCTGTGTATGTGCCAGATGAGTTTCAACCAACATACAGGTCAACACTGTCAACACTGTTCACCCATTTACTGTAGTTTTCTCATGTTTTTCTCAATCTGCCAACTACAAGAACACTTGATAAAGCTGCAGGCAGTGCTTGCTGACTTTCATCTCACCCATGAGTTGTGATGCTGGGTCCCCACTAGACTGCACGGCCTGTGCTTGGATACTTCACTTCAGTCAAGCCAGAATTCATTTTTGGCGGCGTCTTTGGCTCTGCGCGAGCGCACTGACAGAGCGACTGTGACAGTTCCCTATTTGCTGAGTCAAAAATTAGAATAACACCAGTATGGCAATTCTTGGCTTTCGATAATTTTGACCTGGGCGCTGAGGCAAAGCATGCGAGCACATCACGCCTTTGTGCTTGCAAAATCATGACGACTATCCTTCCATCCGGTGATCCAAATACTGGGATCGCTGGGACCGCTGGGACCGCTGGGATTGCCATCTCGGACAACTCCGGGCAAAGAGTGACTCGACCAGATCCACATTTACAAAAAGGTGCAAGGAAACGGTAGGGGCTGTGGTGGTGGGAAATGACAGTGCTCAAGGGTAAGACTCTTGCCAATCTTGATCTCACATCTCAAGGTCAAAGTAGATGGATCGCCTTGAAAGAATTTGTTCAGAGGGAATGTACAGTCTGTGGCCTCAAGTTACATCAAGGGGTACAGCTGTGCAAGTGTTGGAGTTACTTGATGTTCGGGCTTGCAATTGTAAGCATAGTTTATTCATCCATCTCTTTCGGTGTTCAGGGCGCTCGAAGCTACTAGTAGTCAGCACCTCATCCACAAAGCTATTGTTTGGACCGCTCAGACGGCAGCCTTTTAAAGAAGTATCAGACAAGGCAGAAACATCAACATCCAACTTCGGGACCACACTCGCGAAAACACACAACATACATCAACATACTAACATACTGTAATTCTTAACGTTGTTACATAGACATCATAGTCATAGACTCCATGAAAGCCTACGGTATATCTAGTGCTGTATAGCGCTGTAAATCTGAAACCCTTCATTAGGGTGTTTGCTGTGTATGGCTGTGTGGTATTACAGGTCGACTAGTCAACAGCGATTCAGTGTTTGAACCTCTTTTTTTTGGACCAGCTTCTTCCAGTGTAAAATGATCACCCACTTCGAAGCCATGGCCATGCAATCAGCACACTGTCTCAATCTGTAAGGCAGGATGTGGCAGAACTTGATTCCTGTTCGACATTTTTTGAGTTCAAAGCACCTTGGAGATGGTTGAAGACCCTCATCTTGTTGAGGTTGGCTCCATGGAACCATGGGCAACAGTGTCCTTAGGCCAGGCTCAGCTGTTGTTCTCAGTCTGGAGAAGACCTTTGTGTGTCGCCTACTTCAATCTACTTATGATTAATCAGTATGGTAGATTGTCTATGTCCATTTGGATTGCATAAATGGTCATAGATGTCCATAGAGACAAACAGATTTGGCTATTGCCCTTCCACTGAGAAGCTTCTTGCCCTTGCATTTTGTGCACTATGGCTGAATAGAGGCGATACAGGACACAGCCAGAGGCACGCGTTTGCTACAGTAGCTATCCGCTGCATGTCTATTTTCTGAAAAGAATGGATAGCACTTTGCAAAGCACGCTCTGCTATTGCATGCTGTTGTCTCTCTGAACAGTGAGACGTTTGAACGGAGACCATGGCTACCCATGAAGTTGGTTTGTCCCTTGCAATGCTGCAACGGGAGTCAGATAGGCAGAGTAAACTTTCAGGGTTCAGGAGTCCAAAGATGTCCAAAGCGCTCAATGCATTGATTGAAGGCCAACCATGACGGCTGGCGCAAGCCCAAGGCAAAAAGTGCAGCCAAGGACAAGGCCGGACATCGCAGACCCTACAATTTTGGGTGGGCGAGCCATGGAAAGAACACGCTAAATCACTCGAACAATTTCTCTTCCTCGTGCAGTGAGTAAGCTTGGCAATCTTTCCATGACAATGATGCGGAACTTTGCGCAGTGCAAAAAAGGCCTGTGACAACCTGTAGCAGGCTGCACCGGCACCGGATGCAAATCAGGTGGCACAGACCTGGCTCAGAGTAGCGGTTCCAAGCTGGAAGATACTGGTAGTATTCAAAAGGAACAGAAACAAACCAGCTGTGACATATTGTGACATATTGTGACATGCAGAAATTGTGTCTAAGCTACGCAGCTACGCATCCATGATTCTCTAATATTCCCTAGAGATCCCTCTATTTCTCCCTTGGTCTGCCGTGTATAGACACTCTTCAGTCGGTTCTGCCTGGTCAAATGATTCAGTATGATTGAGATATTTAGATACATTATGATATATATATATTATAATACATATATATATAATTATATATATAATTATATATATAATTATATATATAGTATGATTGATCAAGATTTGAACATCACTGGAACATCTCGAGCATCCGAAATCGTCTTTCCAAGGCTGGAGTCAAGAGCGTCAACACCACAAACGCACCTGGAGTCTGCAGCTGAATCTGCATCTACGTCGGAGCAAAGAAAAATGTCAAACTCCTGGTGGACCACCTGGTGATCATGTGGAAAGCTGTCACTTGTTCATGAATTTTGAAATTCCCGATGAGCAAGATAAAAAAGATATATAAAGATAATGTTGAACATGGCACTTCAAGCATCGGAGTTTTGAATATTGAGGCCCCTCCGGGAAAAGGCAGTTCCGCTGTCCGAATCTTAGGAAACAGTTTTTCACCGCTTCAGCCATTCAGAAAATGAATGCGGATGCGCACGGCCTCGTTTCTCATGTAGAAAAGGTCGGAAAAGCATGCCATTAGTGGTACTCGTACTAGAATGTACTAATGTGGTACTAGAGTGCCATCAGGATCCATCAGGTTGAGATTTCAGAGATGGTGCTTCAGCTGTGAAAATGCTCTTAGACTCTTTGCTTTCGTTGCCAGGTACATTCATCGACTGCGCCGTCACAGGTTCGGAGCCGTGGGTAGTGCTTCTGCATGCGTTTGCCATCTATCGTGTTACTATATTGTACCATATCCATACATTTAATTTTAGCATTTACAATACTACACGTATAATATGATGAACGATATATTAATTTATAATATATGTTTGATATATTTATATAATGTATAATAATAGTAAATATATTTTAAAAGTGATATTCGCATTAATACTGTACGTTGGTATGCTCAGTGCATCTCACTACCTGGTGTGCTGACGAAAGATGGTGAGGACGACGATGATGACCTGGCGGGCTTTTCCAATCTGGCGGATGCAGCAAACAAGGCCGACGCGACATGCGGAGACAGTCTCCTTCCCCTGGAGCTGACTTCAGTAAGCGGTGAGATCAGCCGCGTCATGATTGGTTCTTGGATATAGCAATCACGTTCTGTCACATTTGGTGCTGAAGACTTAGACAGCCTGTGGAATCAGCGATACAGAAGGCCAGCAGCTTTCACCCACTTGTATCCACTTGTATGTATTTCCAGCTTGCAGGTATGGGATGACTTGATGTCACGACAAAGTTCTGTGAAGGCGGCTGTCATCAACCCTTCCGTCATCTCCATTCACCTCCCTGAATTTAATATGATTATTTTATGTGATGCACTGTCATGCATTTTCAATGTGTGCGCTGCAGAGCGACTCGTTGCCAGGGGAAGCAAGAGATGAATGCTCTTTTTGGGCTCTCAGAGTTGAAGGCCCGGAAGTTTGCTCGCGTTGCATCAGGTGGCAAGCGTCAAATAGCCACAGTATGCCACAGTGAAAGCTGTTGACCTTTGAAGATGCCGACTCATTGGAGGATGCCGTCGAGCGCTCCGTCAAAAGGGTCGAGGTGCTGCAACGACAGGCCACATCCAAAGCATACGATGCCATGCCTCCATTGTTCATCATTTTTCCCGTTCCAGTGTTGGTTAAAGCTACGTGTGCATACATTTCTGCTGATTCATCAACTGTGAAGGTGGACACTCTCTCCTCAAGACTTCATCAGCATGAGTCTTCTCTAGATGACCTGCGACGAAAGTTTGAGGCAGCATGCTCTAATTGCTATGCATGTCTGCCATGAAAACTTTGAGCTCTTTCGATTGAAGCTTTTGAATCGTTTGTGCAACTGCTTGAAGGCGAGTCCTGCGCCATCTACTGGCCAGTGGAAGTTGGGTTCGTGGCCAAGATGATTTGCTTTGAAAATCAGATCAAATCTGACTCTTCTTGATTCTTTCTTTTCATGTTAATTCATGTTAATTACCAATAGCTGGTGGGATACGGATACGACACAGGCTCATGCATTCTCCATCATTCTCCATCATTCTCCACTTCTGCAGGTGACATGGCCATACGGCGCGGCAAAGGATTCTGCGAACTTTCCATGGTGCCAGAATCTGATGGCCCTATTTTTTCTCCAGGCTTGTTTCCATCAGTTTTTGCAAGGCAGCAGGGATGCTGCATCTGGCTGGCCATTAATTTTGTGATGAATTTGCTTCCTGCAAAATCCGCCTCTTAGAAGTCAATTATAAGAAGCCACCAAGCACATTTCCCAAGCAAAAATCTACTGTACACCTTCCTGCGGGGAACCTCTTGTTGAGTCTTGTTGAGGTACAATTGGATGTGCAGCCACCATTTTTCGAGGCCTGGACGTGTGGTAGGGCAGGTGTCTTTCTCGTTTTGGGAAGGAGGCAACTGCACGCATTTGCAGATGCCGTTTCTTCAATGGTCCCTTGCAAGACAGTTGCACTCTTCTCTAATGCCACTAAACCTGAAAGGGTCAAATCTTGAAAGCTTGGGTCGAGGAATCAAGGTAATGAAGGTGAACGCAATGCCGCAATGACTAGGAGAGGAGTTTGAAGTCGTTAGACTTTAGACAGAGTCATAGTGTCATGACTCGACAGACACCATGATCAAAAGTGTTTTTTGCCACAGCAAGTTGAACTCTAGCAGATAGGGTTGAAGAGATATGAAAAGATGGTTCTCTGACTATGCTTGCCAAGGTGCGAATGTCGACCACAGGGAGCATAGTTGGTACAGAGTGCCTTTGCTGCATTTGGTAGTACAAAATCAAACAGACACCTCCCGCTGTCCCTGGCACTTTTTACAAGAGTCGGGTAGGCATTCCGGCAATTGCTGCACTCTTTCCAATCGTGTTCTACGGGTTTCTCAAGCTCTTGTGAGGGTTTCTCTTTACCGGCTGCCTCTTAGGGCAGAGAAGCTCCTCCCTCTCTCATTGCAGCAACAAAATGCAGCGAAAGCGACCTTGAAGGATCATGAGCAGGAGCCTCCACAGTTGGATTGTCGCATGTTGTTTGGGACTTTCCATATCTATTAGATTGGAAGAGTATTCACGGCAGTGACCTGACCTGAGTTTCTGCTAGCTCATGCTATGCTCATGCTATGCTCATGCTATGCTCATGCTATGCTCATGCTACTCGTAGCTCATTTTTTTCAGGCAAAGCAAGCATTAAGCACTGCTGAAGAGACGCTATTGCAAGCACAGGAGGCAGGCCCAGAGTTGGGCAATTTGGCTAATCAGTTCATGACTCGATGTAGGACAGCTACACACACTGAACTCATCAAGTGACAGAACCTTTCTTGTTGTGAGAAGTTGATGCCTCCCGATGTTAGTTGCATGGCGTTAGACTGCCGATGCACCACGGGAAATCGTTGGGAAATTCAAGCGTCACGGCATGTCATGGCCAGCCACAGGCATCGCCAATTCTAATAGCCGAAGGGCAGGGGCTACAGTTTTGGCGATCTGAATCAAAAGTTGGATAGTTATTGATGATTATAGATGATGTTTGGCCCCATTTGTTATTTATTTGTTCGCATATTTGTCAGGAGCTTCGACAGCAACATCAGAGCTTGACAGAGCAGGTGGAGACAAAACTGAAGGACATTCCATGACATTTCCTCGGCGCTATTATTTTATCATCAAAAAACTGTGGACTTGCAACAACGGGCATGCAGATCAAGATCAAAGGAGAATGATACCCAGCGATGCACATGTTTTTTTGGTCAACCTGATGTTGTAGGAGCCTTTAGCACCAAAAGGATTGCCAGCAAGATCCCCAGAGCCATTGGTTGAAACTGCCGAAACATCATTCGCCATTCTTTGCATTACCTGCTTCATTGACTAGTTCGTCTTTCAAGGGCATTGTAAGCATACACTGCAGACATGTCAAAGCGGCAACCTATAAAAATTCCTAAAGATTCCAGTAAAGTCCTGCAAAGAGACCACATGTGCCGAGAGTGACACGAAGCATCAACTAATCGTCTTGCTTTCACCAAAAGCAGTTTTGTGTGGCAGCTGAGGATTTCAGCTACCTCTCAAAGGCAGAAGCAGGGAATGCTAAGGCTGCCCGAACACGCAAAGAAAAAGCCAAGAGATTTGATTTATAGCGAGACAGTTTGGCGGTTGTTTTCTTGCGAACGTTCATTGCCTCTCTATCCCGATAAGATTACTCTTCGCATACTTCTTCTCAGCACAAACACACCTTTAGAAAGGTGTGGTTGGAAAGGAAAGTCCAGTCGCGAAATTGCCTGAGGTGCCAGAGCCGTCTGCGTACCCTGAAGTCAAGGCCTGTCCTCCAAGAATCTCAAAGAACCCACAGCTGAAGTATCACTGAAGAGCTCTCACCCACTGGTACATGTACCCAGACAAACCTGAAGTCAAGTCCTTTCTTTGATCGGTATCCAAGTTTCAATTGAAAAGAATTAAGAACACTAGAACATGCTGCAACTCATCGTCATCATCCATCATGTTACCCATTGCGTGACTTCGCTGTCCCGACTGTACTAATCTTATTCAAGTGTGCAATGTGCAATACTGTGGATCAATGTGGATCAATGTGCAATGTTTTTCCAGCACTTGATGCTTCACCGCATGGTTCATAGTGCAGCCATGAACAAAATCGATCCACATCGAACCAATGTCCGAGGGGGTCAAAGAGGACATGCGCAGTCGCAGCAAGGCACGGGAGGCGATGGCCATCAATGGGGTCCTGAGGTGGAAGGAGGAGAAATCAAAGGTTTGAAATGGCTTGAACATGTTTGAAGAATTAATATATGTGAATAATGAATTACAATATAATGATAATGCATGATAATGAATGATAATGAATGATAATGAATGATAATGAATGATAATGAATGATAATGAATGATAATGATTGATAATGATTGATAATGAATGATAATGAATGATAATAATTGATAATGATTGATAATGAATGATAATGAATGATAATGAATGATAATGAATGATAATGAATGATAATGAATGATAATGATTGATAATGATTGATAATGATTGAGAATGAATGATAATGAATGATAATGATTGATAATGAATGATAATGAATGATAATGGATGATAATGGATGATAATGAATGATAATGAATGATAATGAATGATAATGAATGATAATGAATGATAATAAAGTATGATAAATGTGATAAATGATAATGAATGTGAAAGGTTTGTCGTGGTCATTGGACATTGGTATTTTGTGAAGTGCACAGACTGAGTATCCAAGACAAAGAAGTCGCATGTGGGCAATTCTTGAGTCGATGTGAAATCCCAAATGCGAATATTATCATGTATTATTGGATAAGGGTCAAAAATAGTGTTTTTTTGATTCTTAGAGTTGTCGAAGTTGCCAATCATGTTGCAGGCAATCAAGATAAATCAAGAAAAATCAAAAACAATATCATTTCAATTCAGTCCAATTCACATAGTTGTCATGACACAGATTTCGCATGATTTCGCAACTGCATTGACAGGAAACAAGAGATTCCCGGCCTGATGCAGCTCCAAGTTGCCTTCTTAGTGGCACATGGGAGCAAGAATGAGTTACTCAGCCAGTTTCCATTTGCATTTGACATGTAATCTTGTGCTGTGATTGAATTTGCCACTCGTGGAAGTATGTGGTATGTGTTTTTCCACCTTGCTCGATAGGAGTGTTGATTCCAATCTGAGGGACACGCGCTCTCGCACATTGCCACATTGCTCTAGTTCAGCTCTGCGTTTTATGAACGCATTGCTCAGGTGTGAACAGTACGGCGAGTACGACTTTGCCTCGGCACGGCCCATCTGGACCCGCTGGCTTCCCTTCTTTCGAAGATTTGAGCAGGACAGAAATGTCATTTTGACGCACCTTTCTTATTGACTGTTGGACTCACGCTTGACACATGTGGTTTGGGTTGTACTTGAATCAGGATGCAGAAAGAGGCCACAGCATCGCAGTGCACGCGCTTCATCCCTGCCAGTGCAATGCAAGTCGTGAATTGAATTTAAGTGCATCTAGACTTCGCTTGGCTTCAAATGTCAGATTCGTTAAACAACACCCTATGAATTTTATGACAGGCAGAAAAGCAGAAAGTGGATGCCTCCAAGCCGTCCTCTTACCCGTGTATGGCTCAGCTGCTGTTTGGGATGGAGTCGACGCAAAATACTTATGATATTCTTCCCATACACCGCTGCCTTTGCAACATGTGTCAAGCTTCTACTGATGGGTCTCCCTCTGAGGGCACCACATGCGACTCGGGAGGTCTTCAATCGTCCAGAGGTTGCCGGCACAAGTGCTGTTGAATACCTTCAGAAGATTGCAGTGCATAGAAGTATCATGTTTGGATATGTTTGGACCTGGCTCAACACTGGGCCCTTTGGCCCTGACCTCCATAGCCTCAAAGGCTTGTGAACTCTATACTTTTCGTTCTCAAACTGTATGAGTGCAGGAAAGGTTCATCCATATATGTATATTATATATATATATAAGAATTATATAGAATTATATAGAATCATAAGATATCATAAGATAATATAATGGTATATGATGGTATATGATGGTATATGATGGTATAATGGTACAGTATTATGGTATATTGCGTCTTGTTGGTATACCCCGGTACAATTAGTGTACGTACAATATCGTACAATACTTCAGTGTTTCTCAGTTTTTTTCACAACTTCGTTGCAGGCCAACCTTGACAAATCTTATGGACCTACAGCTGCGGCTGACGTTAAGGCTTGGGATATACAGAGGTGCTTGATTGCAGCAATTTAAAGTGTGAGTTGCCTGCTGTCAGAAGCTGTAAGAGTTGGTGACATGCACATGGCAGGAGTCGACAACAAAGAGCACAATGCGAGAAACGCCATTCGTGCCAGTCCCACTCTCAGGGCCAGTAGCTTTGTTTTGCTAGCTTTTCAGTGGAAGCACAACACAAACTCAATGACATCTTAGAACCGGAAGCTGGGCTTTAGAACAGTCAAAACCAACGACAAACTGCTGCCTGGAGAGGCAAAAAATGCGGCATCAAATCCAAGAAGACAATGGAGATCACAGATCCGTGCAGATCGCCATGGCCAAATCTGGCAAAATGCTAAGGCTGGAATGCCAGGCATCCCTACTGCAGGTGGAGCTTCTGGCGCTGCCTCCAAGGCTTGGACTGCACCTGCTTCTGCACCTGAACCAAATTCATCGCATGGAGGGATTCCCGCTGATTCCCAGCGTCTCAGAATGGTTTGCACGTCGCACTCCAGTGTGACTTTCTTGTAGGTTTCTGTTACTGAACATACCAAACAATCTTGACGTCTTTATGACTACTCTGAGAAATCCGGTATTGCGAGACTCCTTGAAACTCGTATGCTAGGCCTCTTTGTCTCAGCAGCGTGCACAGCAAGAAGCATTTCTTCATCAACAGGAAGCTCAGCTACAAAGAGAGGAGGCACAAAGACAGCAGCAGCAGGAAGCTCAGCGACAGCGCGAGGAAGCTGAACGGCAAAAGCAGGACAGGCGGCTGCACGCCCTGCTGCACTCCATTCTGTACATGTTCTATACAAGCAAGGCAGAGAGAATTTCTTTGTCCTTAGAAATTCATTGGGCATTGTTTGAGGTAGAATAGCATGTTCACAAAATAAAACAATGGATTGAATTATTTGAATTTGCTTGCAGTTCCATCATGTGTACTGTGTTCACAATAGCACCGCAAAAGGCCAGACTTTGCCCTTTGCTTCACAATGGAGACAGATCCGAGTTTCATATTGCTATGTCACTGAGAATTCTATAGTCAATGGTTTGACCTTTCACGTGCCGCTATATGCTGCTCTGATTCCCAGGAGGAATGGCAAAAGCAGTCGGCCAAGCATGAGCACAGGGAGCAGAGAAAGGAGCCTGCGGCACAAGCACCTCCTCAGCCACAAACCGAATGGGTACGATACAAGACTCCCGACGGGCAAGTCTACTACCACAACGAGAACACAAACCATACGGTCATCCCGACTCGTCCGACTCGTCCGACTCGTCCGACTCGTCCTGTCGTTGTCAAAGCATCGGCTTTTCAGAATCTTTACATCACCATCCTTCAAGCCTTGCACTTTGTACTGACTGACTAACATTAGATTAACCACAAGCGTGCCGGACAGAACAAATGTGGACAAGTCATGCACAGATGAATCATGTATGAACATGTATGAACAAAATCAGGATGTTCATATCTTGTCACCCTGACCAAAGCATCCACAGCAGTGCACCATTGCTCCTTCGAACAAATATGCCGCTAATATTATGTGCTAATATTATCCATCTATATCCAACTGGCCAGGCCTGGTCTTTGCCACCTGGTGCCACAGCTCGTGAACCCACCGCTTGTGGACCCAGTTTTTTGCAAAGTTGAGTAAGAAGTGGCATTGCCTCTAATTATCTTTATTTATCGTTTTTTATTTATTTGTGTGTGTATGTTTGTTTGTCAATTGTACGTCTTCTAATCCGAGAAGCTGAAGAATAGATTGTGAACATGCACCTCCAAGCATAGTCTTCCCTTGTGAAAGTCAACTCTGGAATCGATGGAAGTTGAGATTCTTGATGCTACAAGTAATTGATGTTGACACATATACTATATAATGAATTATAATGAATTATAATTATAGTTGATTCAGGATTTTAATTTTGATGCATTGAGGTGGCTGGGGCTTCTACTGGACAGCAAGGTGCTGTGCGATGAAAGAGATCTGGGGTTTGTCCGGCGGATCAGATTGTCTTCTTACGCCTTCTTACTATTTGAAGACAATTCTGCAAGATGGCCCTTGTTGTAAATCCGGCAGGCACAAACCAGTCGCAGGACGGAGTGTCTTATCTCTTTGAATCCGTCGTCTTGCAGAGTCACGCGGAATCACCTCAGGATTCTTCCTGTCATTGCGTGAAATCGATTGAAATGCCGCACTCTTCAGAACTTTCATTGCACAGCAACAGCAAATCACTCTTGAAGAGCTGGCAGGAAGATCCTTTTGCAGACCTTCGAAAGCAAGAAGAGGTCCGTGTATGTTGTCCATGTCTTGCATGACCTTTCTTCCCTACAGCGATCCAGCCGAGTGTGCCAAATTTGTCCACTTACCGGATATCGCTCTTAAGTGCTACTACGTTCTATAGTTTCAGCATGTTCCAGCAAATTTCAGCAATTTGCTTTGCAGGATAATAAAAAGCAGCGAGAAGAATGGCAGCAGTGCGGTCCTTGGACTTGTTGATCTTGTTGCTCTTGGCTGGACGGAGAAAATGCAGATGCTTCATGATGCTCTGACCCAAGCTGTGCGAGGTGGTACCAACAATATACCACATGGTATTCGCAGCAGGCCAACCTTGTTGCATCGACTGACTTCCTTGTGCTGTGACATGTGGTTAGAGTGCTTGCAGTGATTAATTTCAGGCAGGGGCCGGAGCCAAGAATGACACGCCCTGCTCTCAGTTCAACCATGACACGTGTCGTTTTGGTTCATTCTGAGGATGTTTAAGGATGTTTAAAAATGATTTGTTCAGCACTGGATTGGATGATGATCGTCCCAAAACAATCCAAAACAATTGAGTGCTGCGGCAGATTTGTATCCTGCACGGCACTGTTTTGCAGACATCCCACCCATTCTCACAAAGAACGGGTCTTTACATAGATTTGTTTTCAGTGTTTCGTGCATTTTCTACTCGAGCGGCAAGTTCTAAGGTCTGGTGCGCAGCAGCAGCAACAACAGCAGCAGCAACAACAACAGCAGCAGGCACAAATCTTTGGCCAGTGGTTGTCTTTTGGTGTACGTATTCACACCGTCTCAATGTTTCAATCTTAGTACACAAGATACCAGTAGTACCGCACAAGGCGGTGGCGGAAGTTTCAAAAATAGGAAACCTAAAGGAGAGGTTGGTTGTTGTGAATCACGAATGGCAGAGCGAATCCTCTGATGGACCGACAGGTGGTTGGAGTTGTGTTTTCCCACAACTGCTGGATGTCGTGTGGTGTGGTGCAGCTGAGTTGTAGCTGTAGTGGAGTTGTAGTTGTAGTGTAGTGTAATTAGTGTAGTGTAGTTGTGGTTGCGGTTGCAGTTGTAGTTGTAAAGTAGTATAATGTAGTGTAGTGTAGCTTTCTGTAGTGTAGTGTACTGTCGTGTTGCGTACTCTAGTGTAGTATAGTGTAGTGTAGTATAGTGTAGTGTAGTCTAGTTTAGTGCGTGTGAAGTAGTGTAGCTGTAGTTGTAGTAGTGTCGTGTAGTTGTAGTTGTAGTGTAGTGTAATTAGTGTAGTTGTAACTGCAGTGTATTTTGATGTAATTAATTAGTGTAGTGTAGCGTTGTGTAATGTAGTGTAGTAGTAGTCGCCGTCGTCGTAGTCGTAGTAAAAGTAGCAGTAGTAGCAGTAGTAGCAGTAGTAGCAGTAGTAGCAGTACCAGTAGCAGTAGCAGCAGTAGCACCAGCAGCAGCACGAGCAACAGCACGAGCAGCAGCAGTAGCAGTAGCAGTACCAGTAGCAGTAGCAGTAGCAGTGGCAGTGGCTACTACTGCTACTACTGCTACTACTGCTACTACTGCACTACTGCTGCTTCTACTTCCACTACTTCCACCACTTCCACTACTACCACTACTACCACTACTACCACTACTACCACTACTACTACCACTACTACCACTACTACCACTACTACCACTACTACCACTACTACCACTACTACCACTACTACTACTAC
>Ga0126342_10008091_pt1 | contig 18804 bp, 15 predicted proteins | sample Cyp1metagenome_FD_92528 | JGI IMG/M metagenome (GOLD analysis project Ga0126342, IMG submission 92528) | Coral microbial communities from Lord Howe Island, Old Settlement Bay, Australia - Cyphastrea 1 metagenome | ecosystem: Host-associated > Invertebrates > Cnidaria > Coral ...
TCTTATATATTATATAGTATATAGTATTTACATTATATATTATATATTATATATTATATATTATATACTATATATTATATATTATATATTATATATTATATATTATATGTTATATGTTATATGTTATATATTATGATATATTATATATTATATACATTATATACATTATATGTTTTATTTTTATAGATATACATATATATATTATTATATATAATGCAATATTATATATATATATACATATATATCATATAATATATATATAATCATATACATATATTTGTATGGGTCGTCAATACCAAGTTCACCCCAAAGTATTGGCGCGGCCATTCAGACGCTGTAGGGAGGATCCTTGGGGGTCCCAATTTTCCGCACATTCTGTCTGTTTTCCCCATGTAGTAACAAGTTTCGACTGGAAAATACAAAAATGATAGTAATTAGTAATAGTAATAGTAGTGATAATACTAATGGAATAATAAATACAGATTCGATGCGAACAATCAATGTTAAAATGTAGCTTTGGTAGCCACATTGCCATCCCTCCCACCAACTCAAGCAAAGTGGAAGGTGATTGAGGAGGTATCCTTCAAGAACTTGGTGATTTACCCATTAAAATGGCCATTGAAATGGTGGATTTTCCCATTAAAAATGGTGATTTTCCATAAGTTTCGGACTGTTTGTACAAGTTTTGTAGTATACGGTAATACTCCAACGTGTTACTATTACTAATTACTATCATTTTTGTATTCTCCAGTCGAAACTTCTGTTATGTTAGTCTACCAGAGGGTACTGGTCAAACCTTTACTTCCGCACGAAATGAAGGGATACCGAAAACTCCCTTCCACCCAGCCGCCTGTTGAAGCCTGTCCAGTCAAACAAAAAACTCAGCGAAACATATTGTGCTGCAGTCGGCCTCGAAATCAGAGGCTAAGGATGAGCGAAACCCTGAGGCGATGGGAACATCATTATGTTTAAAAGTTCTTTGAAGGGAAAGTCATCGCAACAAAGCTGTCCCAAAACAGCTAGGGGTTTGTCTGAAAATGGTCCCAAATCAGTCAATCATCGAATCTTCCATCTTTTAGATGGCTATTCTGAGGGTATATCCCATTTTAGGACAAACCCCCTTGGAATAACAGAAAATCGGGAGATCCAGGGGCCATAGACTAAAAAAATCCGCTTCAAAATGGGCTAACCCCACTTTTTTTAGTGGAAACTACCTCACTTGCAGATGGGTTTAACCGCTTAACCCACTTGTAATCCACTTACTAAGCAAGTCGCCGGGGTATATTAGCTACAGCTGGGTTTTTGTCTGTACATCACAACTGGCCCTTGTGTGAAAACCCACCAACTTCTTGTCTCCAAAAGGGGAATTCGGAGCAATATCGTCCAAAGCGCAGATTTTCGTGCAATTTCTCAAAATCGCCCAGGTTTTTCTGACTTGCTTGCATGGTTCACCTCTGTCATTGTTCAGTGGATCTGTTTTGCGTGAAGAAGCAAAAGAGTAGTCAGATTTCTTGTTCGCTGATTGATGATTTATCCATTTTGGATCTGTTTTGGTGCTTGATTTGTTTTGGTGATGATTGGCACCGTCCTTCCCAAGCTCAAGCTGAAATTCGTGCCTGTCTTGTAAGCTATATGGCAAACCTCCCCATGGACTTGTCCTGAATTAAGGGTGCACCAACCAAAAAGCACGTTGGAATGTTTATTCACTTCTCAAGTTGTTAAGTTGTAAAATATATCCCATCTTACTATATATATATATTGTATATATATATCCCATGATGTCCATACCGACCAACCATACCATCGGAAAAAACCTCCATTCCGCCGGGCCACAAGCATCCCCAGGTGCCCAGCACGGCGGCCGCCCCGCGCGACCCGGTGCCGGTGCCGTCGCCCTCGTCGCCTTTGCGCAGCTTTCGAATGACCTGCCGAGGCGCTAGAAGTTGGCCAAGGTCACGGACCATTCAATGATGGAATACATATAGAATCAATCTAACATTATACGGAATCCAAAATTTGGAATCCAATAGTTATACACACATTATATGGGTATGGATCAATATCTATTAATACCATTTTTAGTGGGATGAACATCCATTTACCAGCTATTTTGAGGTTCACTAGGTACCAGGGTTTTGACCCATCCCCATATACCCTTGGCATTTTCATTGATGATTCCCACTCAAAAACCTCCATTGATAGGGCATTTTCATGGCATGTTTGATGATATACCCTCTGGTAAACTAACATAACTATAGCAAATCACCATTTTGAATAGGTAAATCAACTATAAATGGGGTGTTTTCAATAGCTATGTTAAATTACCAGAGGGTAGGTTTTATATAGATAACCTAACTGTAGATATAATTATCTATCATCCAACTATAGCTTTATATCTATTGGATATGGTGTTATATATCATAGATTTAGACAGATTATAGTAATAATTATAATAGATTATAATGGATGATAGTTATATATCAAAAATGGTTGGATTAACTATAGTTAGAGTTAGATGACATTAATATGATGATCTATTGATTATACTGTATGTATATATATATATATGTGTGTGTCATCTATATAACTATGCATAGTTTGTAGATCAGATATTCCATAGATGAGATTAATAGATAATCTAACTATAGATAACTATAGATCATCATAATCATTCCTTACCATTTATCATATGGTTTCCTAAGTCATAGGGGTAACCCCCTTGCATCATCCAGTCGTCATGGATGACCATGACTTGGCTGTTGAAACCTATGGTGACTTGGGGATCGCCCAAGGCCTGATTTTCCGCTGCGGATTCCAAATCTGTGCTGGTTAAAACCCCCTGTTTTCGATGGTTTGGGTGAAAAATCTCCAGGTGTGTTTTCGTCACGGTTTCGCCCAAATCCTTATCTTTTTTGGTTAAAGAATCGTTTTTTACTGTTGAAACCAACATCTTGATGCGTCCTGGAAAAAAACGTCCCGTTTCTTCGGATGAAAAGGTGCCATGGCACCTTCTTCCACTGCTTCAGGCGCTGGCACTGCCCTGCAGAGGGTGAAGTCACAGGGTAGGAGAGCTCCTGGTTGGGCCATCACAAATGGCACTTTGGCCATCAAAAATGCTGCCTGGATATTTTTACCTTACTTGCAGCTGCTGGAGTTATTCATGGGATAACCAAGCATTGGATTTTAACCCCCATAACTTGGGATATAAAGTTTACGGATGTTTATGGGTGCAGTTCCACCAAGAATTGCTCAAAATTTTCACCAGTTAGTTTTCCAGGGGTGGCATACCCACTGAAGGGGAGATGAAAACACCATGGTTCTCTACCCATGAAAACACCGGGCACGCACCCCCAGGTGGTGATCAAATCCAGGCGTTTTTCGTGGTCAGAAATCTTAAGTCATGATGTATTCTTTTTAGAAAGATCCAGACATTCAGTTGGTTGAATTTGTTGAAATCATGTCAAAAATCCCCGTGCTTCTTGGTGTCATGTGACGTCCCCAGCTTTTGCTGCTTGAACACGCTTTAAAAATTGAAAATATACATATGGCTTTGGCTCAGAAAGGGGTACCAATCAATGGACCCAAAAAGAATTCGTCATCTGTGGAACCAGAACTTGGGTCCATACTGCCGCAAAGATAGCTGGTTTTGACCAACCCTTCATGTCAAACTCCAAATGCCACAATCCAGGTGTCGCCCCTGCCGATAGCTCTCCGGTGGGGCGCTGGACATGGACACAAAGTTGCCAAAGTGGTGATAGCTTTGCGACGTTCGCCTCACAGCTGAAGCACAGCCAGCACGAGGGCTGGGATTCGAAATATGGAATTGAAAGGAATTGAATACATAGAGGGATTCACTTGCTAGTATTTAATTTCTATTGTCAATATTCAATCATCATTATGTAACTAAAGTCAAATAGCGATTCGCTTTTCATCCTGAAACTAGTCCTATCTGCCATCATTTCTGAGTCGTCTTGAGGTTCTTGTACTTCACCCAAACCATAAACCATGCCATGCTGGACAGAAGGACTTGAGACATACACGCCAAGTTGGGCTGTGAAACACCCCTATCCACGATGCCATCCCATTATACTTTTTGGTTCACACATAATACATATATATATATATACACATATAATTATATATATATATACATATACATATATACACATATACACATATACATATATATATATATATATACATATATACATATATATATATATATATGTATATACATATATATATATATACACATACATATATTTATATATGTATGTGTATATATATATGTATATATGTAATGTAGGTATCTTTATTATGAAATGCAATTATCCCCAATACACCGGGCAGTAAAACCCTCTACACAGGTACCCATGGTTATACCGGCGACCCGAACCATCTCTACATACCTCCAGGATCCTCCAGGATTCTTCCGACTTACCCTCTGGTGAACTAACATAATTGAAAATGGCCATAGAAATAGTGGATTTTCCCATTAAAAATGGTGATTTTCCATTGCTATGTTAGTTCACCAGAGGGTGAAATAAAGATGAAACACGGATTGTTTACCCCATCAGCTGCGAAGCAACAAAAAAAACCCAACCTGAATAAGCCAATCTGGGTCTCAAACGCCTTGGCAAGGCCAAACCCTTCCCAGCTTTGTTGAAAGTTTCTTTGTGGGATTTTGTGCCAAAATCTCCTGAGCCAATGGCGATCTGTGGCAAATCGGCTCAAATTCCTTGGGTTTACCATGATGGATTTATCAAAAATCTTTCTAGCCATACTTGACTGGCGCTTTCTTCGGGGCCAGGCGGCCAGGATCGGCAAAAACCGGGATCCCAATGACCCTGATCTTGGGCAAACTTCTTGGTGCTTGGGCGGTTGCAACCACACCACTTCGACCACAAAAAATGGTTGAAGCATTTTCTCTCGCTGTTTTTGCCCATGATTTCAGGATTTGTTCATCAGGTAGTAAGCCTCGCATCAGGTAGTAACCCTCACAGCTTTGGGAGATCTCCGGAGTCAGGGATCAGCCCCAGCTGAGGCTGGCACCGTCAGAACCCTGGCGGAGAGTTGCTACCCAAAAGGCCGGGGATCCCCAAGTCACCATGGGTTTCAATACGAAGTCATGGTCATCCATGACTTGGGTGATGCAAGGGGTAGTCCCATTTTAGGACACCTCCATTTGTTTGTAGTGAGACTAGAAAGGAACTTGGGGATGTGAACTGTGACCAAGTGCTGCAGTGCTGTTGCCAAGGTCTCACACGGGGATACCTACCAGTTATGGTCAGTTTAATCAGAGAAAGTGATGATTAAGAATAAAATTTCGGGGGTTCCCCTTAAATTTCAGACAAAACCCAGAAGGAGCCGTAAATGCAAAGACTGCCACCGATTTCAAAGGATCGGGTCCCAGTGAACCACCACTTGGAGGTGCCGTTTTTGTCATCAAAAACTTCGAGGCTTCACAGCAGGTCCCAGTCAACTTCTCTCTCCGGTGCGACAACTAGGCACCCCTGACATATTGCAAACGCTCGGCGGCCAACTGACGGACCGCTGTTGAGACGCCAAACCTCCGTAAAGTCGGCCGTCAGAATCTGTCAGAATGCTTAGTGACTTTGTGGGGAGCCCCCTGTTTTGATCAAAGAGGTTGCTCCACAACTATTAATTACCTGTTTATCATCTATAAATGGTCCATTTGCCTTTCATCTTACCCTCTGGTAATTTTTTGCATATGGCAAATGGACCATAGAAATAGATGATTGGCCCAGCGAGAAAACCTCCATTTCAAGAAGGGAATTTCGCTAATTCCCAGCATGCTTTGCGTAAAATTGATGTCGGTTTTTCGCCGCTCAGTTTTAGGCGACGGACATTTTTCTCCATTCCATCCAAAATATATCGGTTTATGAACTTGGCCCCTTGGCAATGGGATGATGTAAGTCATGAACGTCCCACAGAAGTGGTATTCCTGGGATGGTTCATGGTAGATGTCGAACTTGGGTCACCGAAAAGCAGTTAGCCAAAAAACGAGTTGCGCCTCAAAAATCTTTCGCCACCAATTTGAAAAACATCAGGGAACGAAAATCTGGGTTTGACAGTATAGCAATGAAAATCCATGGAAAACACCACAAAAAAAATGGTTTGTCCAATGCCAGGGGCGGATGATGGCGGATGTTAATCCACTTTACGCAAAATAAACGGGAGTTTGGGGTTGGCGATAATCCAAAAAAAACCACTTGAAACGACTTCCAACTCTATGTTTAATCTATATAAAAAGGATGGTGGTTACGTGTATAGATATTATATGATGATATGATATGATATGATATGATATGATATGATATGATATGATATGAATGTGTGTGTGTGTTTGATTGATCAATTGTGTGTGTATACCATTACACACCACTATTTCCCGACAGAAACCATTGGATAATACGGTTTTCTAGCCATTCACCACTATGTGTACTATTGTATATCCGATATATCTCCAGCACATACCATAAAATAATCATTGTATCCCCTGCAAAGTGGGACCCTCAGTGGTTTATAAACCCCGTGAAGTCAAAACCCAGACAAACCCAAACATTAAGCAAGTAATTTGCCAACTTAGCTCTTGTAAACAGGGGCCCACCTTCTAGTTTTGTTGCTTACCCTGGGATTTTCACACCTCCAACCGCCCTGTGGCCCTCCGCTGTTCCGGGCGCAGCACCCATCTGCATCTCAGAGAGCTCTTGCGCCAAGAAGCGCCCCATGCCTCGAAGGTGTTGAATTGGGACCATACAATGGTGTTGAATAACGGGGGATGTGCTCATTTAAATACATGGGAAAATGTTGGAAAAATCATGATACAAACTAGTTTATTTTCTAGCCATGTTTGATTACCAGAAGCTGCGCAGTGTTCATGACAGGATTTGTTTTTATCAGAAATCGCGGCTGTTGAGTTGCTGGTCAAAAAATAGGTTGTTCGATGTATCATGGTTATTTTATGTTATTTTTGTTTAAAGGCTAGGTTAAACAGGTAGTTGATTTATCCATCCAGAAACACCCAAGGTGGCACTACCTTGCAATAGAAGTAGATTCATTGCATAGACCCCAGTAATGTTGACTAAACCCCGTAAATGTTTATTCAGGTTTCATTACTCATGTTTACCCGATTCTCATTTATGTTTCCTAATGTTTACTGAACTTACTAAACCCCATTAATTAATGTGGGTAAAACAAAGCCATAAACCACCCATGACTGGGACTGGCTTCAATCCCACCAAACAAAAAATGATGTTTCTGGGGGATGGTTGAAAAATGGCAGGCAGTTTTACCCACTTTTTTGGGGATTCACCAACTAGTTAGGGGATATCCATAATCTATGAATGGATGATACCCATTAGATCCACACCACATCGGTCCCAAAAAAGCCAGACATCTGCGGATCACCTAGGCTCTGGATCTCATCGTCTCGGTGCTCCTCGGCAGCGTCCTGAAGGAGACATCGCCAGTGAAGTTTCACGTGGGATTTCACGGGCAACAAACGTGGATTTCACGGCGAAGATGTGATTTTTGACCGGCAAAGATTGGGAAACAAGTAGAACTTAGCAATCTACATGCTTCGGATTGGGGAGTGCAACCATGGGATTTGACCACCGGATGCTTGGCATGTTTCTTCTTGCGGCCATTGGGTTGGGTACTGATCAAGGCATAGGTTTCTCAGAATCAAAGCAGACCTCCACCCCAAGAACACGGCTTTCTGTCTGAGTGTGCAGTGAACAGCACTTAACAGCACATTAGGGCATCTGTCAAGTGGAGTGGTTCCATTTTCCATGCTCACAGTGTGGTCACAACATCACAGAGTCCAGTCCAGCTTGCTTTCAGATGGAGAGGTCCCTAGGTGTCAAATCTTCAACGGCAGCCTGCCCCTCCTGAAAGATCTGCTGGAGCCCCAAGCTGATATTCTCCACCGCGAAGCTTAGAATCTCTCTCCTTCCCCAGCCCGGTTTCGCAAACGAAACTGCCCAATGGGGTGAGCGCGGTTTCCTGTGAAACCACGAACGAGCGCAAGTGAAATCAGAACATGAGTCCACTCTGCTAAACCAACACCTGAACAGAAAGTATACTGTTTAATCAGGCCTCACTCTGTTCTGATCCCTATTATGTAGATGGGCATGGTTCTAAATTGCTTGACCTCAAAAAACTCATCGGCATAAATCGGCCTATCATCTTCAACAAAACAAGGTGGCCAACTAGTGGTTGCCCTGCTGGAACTATCGGATGAACGCTTTATCCAGGCCGCAGGCCGGACGTCATCGGAATCCGGCAAAAGTTCCGTGTCCCAGTGCTGAAACTCATAAATCAAAGCCACTTTCTTGGTGTTCCAAATCAAATTTTGGAAGGTGGAACAAGACATCCATGGCCCCATCAGCCCATCAGCCCCAGGGCGCTGATGAATGATTCAACTTCAACCAAGAAAACATAAGAAAACATAAGAAAAAACAGAACTGGGTCAACTAAACTGGGTTACTGTAGACCTTGCAATCCCCCGTATGTATTGCTTGGTTTCAGCTCCTAAAACGGTGCCAAAAGAAACATAGTTGACCATCATTTTCCCTCTCAAAATTGCCAGTTGATGTGGGGCCAAGAATTCTTCATGTTTAGACACATCCATTGGTGAAATCCCTAATTCTTGATGCTAAACTCCCCATTTTCGTCGTAGAAATCCTCCATGTCCGAGCCCTGTGCCACTGCACCTCTGACCGTCTTCAAGGAGTGGCCAACAGCTTTCCAGCAGCCGCTGAAGCGTCCGCAAGACCTCCACCCTGCAGGGCTTGGCGGATGGAGATGTGGAGCTAAATGGCTTCACAAAAATTCGGGGGATATCATGATGTTTTCCCGGTGCAGGGGGGGTTCACTTTTCACCAACAAAAATCTAGGATAGAATTCGGGGAAAACGGCTGATGTGGTTTGGGGACGTCGGATTTCCTGAGAAATAAAAGAAAGGACATTATGACATATATACTTGGGAATCTACCATCACTTGCGACGCAACCGAAGAAAACAACAAAGGGCAGCTAACATCTATGGAGTATCCCAGGGTAACCTCTCTTTAAAACTGCTGGGTCTTTCAGGGGGTACCCCTTTTCGGGGAAATCCGGGCCCCCAAAAATTGTGTTTAGGTCATCTGAATTGTTTTACTTCTATAAATTCCCGTACCCTCTGGTTATGACTCACATAGCCATGGAAGCCATAGCCCATAGAAATAGATGGTTTACCGTTCTTAATAGCATGGGTGGATTTTCCATGGCAAACTGTGAATGTCATAACCAGATGGTAAGTACTTCGGAGATGTCCAGAGCCTTTCCACTTGTCGCCGGTGCTTCTTCTGCTGTTCCAGCTTGGCTTCTGCCTTCACGGCTCTGCAGGGACCCCGAATCGCGTGACTTGAAAGGTTCCGGCATCCTTATGTGTTCCTATGCAAATTAGGTGGGACTATCCACATTAAGAGGAATGTATACATGTCTACATGTAATGACTGTTTTGATCCCTTCTCTATGTGTTGAAAGAGCCATTCCTCTTCGCTAAAATAATGCATTGATTGTATAATTGTGTTCTTTAACTTTGGGTGTTGGCCCATGAGTTTACCTCCTCATCGCGTTTCTTTTTCATACCAAGACTTGCGTGTTGACACCATTCAATTTTTCTCTGAAAAACACCCAAAAATTGACTGGTTCACTATCTATATATATATATATCATTCTCAGAACGCTCCCGCTGCGAGCGCGGTCCCGCTGCGGTCTCCTCTCCTCTCGGCCGGTCTCCTGCGGCTTCTCCGACTTCTCCTCGTCCTCGTCCTGCGGGGTGATCCCTGACATCAGTTGGTTTAGAAGAAAGATACCCTCTGGTTATCTCATGTAGCTATGGAAAAATCACCATGTTTAATAGGATTTAATAGATGAAATAAATAGTCGATAAATGGACCATTTTCAATGGCTATGTCAACTAGCCAGAAGGTAACCAACTGATATATCATGATATATGACCATACGTAATTATCTGATGCCTGTACTTTATGTGGGTATATTGTGGTAGATCAATCACAAGTACAGCTATATCAACTACATACCATGGTGCAACCATAATATTCTCAGTTTGATTAGAACCATAATACTTTTGGTATATCATGGTTTATGGTAGATATATCATGAAATATCTATAGTTAGATGGGTTTGTCAACAAACTCCAACGGAGGGCCACAGAGCCTTTTTATCCCCGGTAGGTGTTCCAAGGAAAACAATAACAGTAATGGATCTACTTGGACTAAACCCCCATAAATCATCATTAATCCCCATAAATCGATAATCCCCATAGTTTTTATGGTGATTTGATGGGGATTTTATGGTGATTTTATGGTGATTTTATGGGAATTCTATGGGAGGTTTTATGGGGATTTACTCTTGGAATCTTGTGATGCGACTCCGCTGGCTTCACCGGCGAAGCCGGGAAACTTTGGGGTCTCCAACACAAATAGAGAGAAAGAGAGAGATATACATAAATATACGTATTTATATATATATGTATATGTATATATGTATATATTAACATATATTATATATACATATTCTATATATATATATACATGTGTGTGTGTTTTAAAAATATGCCACCCTCACTCTGTACCCTAGCTGCATTGCTTCACTGCAACCCACCTTGGGCATGAATCATGCGGTTGGATCTTCAAGCTGTCCGGCCTCCGCCGCTGAATCAGAGGATTGTGCATCCTGGTGGCCGAGTGGACCTGCCCTTTTTTACGGTGGAACTTTCGGTTCTACCACGGGGGCTTTGTCTGAAAAAAGGCTCCCAAATCCACTACGTTTCCACTACTTACCATCATGTTTCCCTATGAAAGTGGCCGCAAGCGGGGGTCAACTCCATTTTCAAACAAACCTCTTTGACCAAGAAAGAAAAATTGGAAAATGCGCCGAGGCGGACACCAGTGGCCTGTGTCCAAACTTTTGGTTCCAACGTTTAACCTTCACTGTTTCTCTCCAGAAGAAACCCAACTTTCTGCAATTTTCTCCCCTTCAACTTCAGTGAGATGTTTAAGAAAAATCCTCAAAAAACAAATGGGTACAAATGGTGTTTCTTCTCTCCATTCGTTCGGTAAATGACTTCAAGTCCATGATCCTGCATGTAAAATCACCACCCTTGCGGCGCCCTCCATCAGTTTTCAGGGTCAATCGCCTATATCCTATATTTTGCTGATTGCATCCAATTCTTCCTGGTTGAGAACCAGATCCCAGAGTCGCCAACCTCGCCGCTGTCCTGTGGAACAGAGACGGCCTGGCAGCTGCCAGGGTTTCACCCCCCTACCCCTGACCTGGAAAGTGAATAAAAAAAAGGCCACCCTTGGCCCCAATCTCCAGGTGCCTGCGGCTGTTCCAAAGGATAGCCTCCAAAGCCTCTGCCGCGCCCAAAGCCCCGAATCTGACCACTCGGGGGTCTGTGCTCTGCGTGCTGCGACATCAGGCGCAAGGCACGAGACATGCAGAGGTATAGTTTCTCCCACAGGTCCAAGGCCTCCAAACTGGGATGGGACCGGTTGGGGTGGGCGAAAAATAGCTGGTGGTTCTTGCTTTTTGAAATGGTCCAAATCAACCAAGTGCAGGTTTGCCCTGTTTATTTCTGGATGTTGTAGGTTCCAAGTCAAGTTGCTTTGGATTCAAAACAAAATCGAGACCCCACAAGATCTTTACCTGTGGCTTTTTGCGGCTGCCAAGGAGCCATACAGACCCCAAAACAAAACTTGGAGCCTCCAACAGGAAGTCCTTGGGGCTCAGCATCATCTCCTGCTAAGCTCATGTATCTGATGAGCTGGTTCCATCTGCCAAAGGCATTGCGGCAAAACTTACCGGTTTAACCCTTGGGTCTTAAGGCAAAGCTAAACTTCGGTCTTTTGCTCTTTTGCTGCAGGACCATCCCTGATCCCCCGATTTCACAAAGCTCAACAAGGTGACTACGGCATGGCTATCTTTGTCGCTGGGTGCAGTGCTCACCCTGCTAAGTCAACAACCGGCAGGGGGTTCAGCAATCCCAGGTTGATTCCTCTAGTCGGCAAGACCTGACCGGCTGAATAATCCCAAGTTTCATGGGAGCACTGTCTATCAATGGGCATTTCTTTGTGGGGGAATTTCCAACTGGGTTAGATTAGCAAAGGAGGGTATCCAAATCTAGCCCAGTGTGCTGGAAATTCTGCAAGCTTCAATTCAAGAAAAATAGAGAGAGAGATGGTTTGTCCCATTCCAGAAGGGCAGAAGGGAAGAAGAATCCAAAAACTTCATCCTTTTTGCATTTGCTCATCTCAAAATGAGCAAGAAACCCAGAGATCATCCCAGGCAGGTCAGTACCACCGAATGATAGTGATTGGAATGATGGGCTGTCCATTGCCTAAGATCACTGGAGCTTATAGCCACTTTGTTGCTTGAACGGTGAAATCCTGGATCTTGGCCATCCATGTTCCCTGTTCCCCCTGTTTTTTTCCCGTGAAATCACGGGATTTCAACCTCCGAGATCCAAGAGATCCTCCCAGATCCTCCCATGCCGAAGCATCCACAGTACCCGTATCTCTCCTGGACCTTTTGGCCGTGTTGCGCCATTTTCTGCACCACGAAAGAGCTAAGCACCCCCTTCCCCTCACCGCGAGGGAGGTCACTCGCCTGCCGATGTTATGGGGCTATGCGGCTAGTATGAGGGATATATGATGGGAACCATCAATGGGATATAATGGGATATGATTTTCTGGGTTTGTCCGAAAATTGAAGAGAAAAAACCTTGAATTCCAAATTCCCATGGATTCTCGTGTTCTCTATTGACCAATGGGCCTTTTTTCAGACACCGGCCCCACGTCCCGCCTGCACCGTGGCCCGGAACATGGATCTGAAATGATACTTTGAAGGATCGTCACTGAGTAAATCAGGCATCGGCCTGGGGCGCAGCTCGGCTCAAAACTCATGGAGGCTTCGGGTTTTTGTTTTGGCACAGCGCCACCTCCGATGCGTTTTCGATCTCAAATATCCGAATATCAAATGGGTATGTCTGAAAATGGGGTATACCCCCAATTATAGCCATTTAGTAGGGATAATGATCATTAACCATTGGGTGTAGGGGTACACTATTTCCAGACAAACCCAAATAAATATCCAATATTATCCAATAGCATGCAAATATCGAATAGCCTGCAAATAACAAATAGCCTGCAAATCAAACAGTGCAATGCAGCTTTAATGGCCCCCATTGCTACAATTCAGAACCCAACAAGGTCCACATCAAGTATTCACTTCCCCCACTATTAGACACCTTGGTTTAGTATTGGATCTGTTTGTCTTGGGGTTCTGAAATCAAACATGTCATCCATTTACAGATCATGTACCATCATTAACACATTAGTAAGCCAATATTGACCGATGATTAACCAGTATTTACCCATGAATAATAATTAGTAATTGGGTTAATTAATTGGGTTAATTAATTAATTAGGTTAGTAAGAGGCTAATAATGGACGAAGAATAACCCAATCAACCAGTATTGGTTATTAACCCACTATTAACCCACTATTAATAACCCGTTATTACCCCGTTATCAACCCACTGTTGAATAACCCATTATTAACCCAATTAAACCCCACAATTTTGCGACCCCATTCTTCCCAGCCAGGGAACATGCCGTTGGCGCTGCATCGCAGCCAATGGCAATCCAGATCACCCAGTTGTGCCTCCAATGAAGGCCGCCAGTTACATATTTTTTCCAAATTGAAGTACCCTCTGGTAAACTAACATAACTATGGAAAATCACCATTTTTTATGGGTAAATCAACTATAAATGGGCAATTTTCAATAGCTATGTTAGTTTACCGGAGGGTAGATCAATCTTTGATCCAGGGGCAGAGTCCTTACATTGCCAAACCCACGACCCTGAAATAGGATGCCTTGGAAGGAGAGAAAGTCAGCAATGTCTTGTAATATGGCAAATCAAAAGACATATGTGACATAAAACCATCCCCAATGACTCACCATTTGGGTTGTATAATCCCTCCAAAATTGATCTGGTTTTTTGTGGCATCCGCTCTACGTCCATGAGTTCTTCGGGATCCCATTCTGTCCAAGGGGTTGTTGCTATTGTTCTTCTTGTTGATTTTAGTTGTTGTTCTGATTTTTTCTTATTGTTCCTGTTTTTGTTATTGTTGTGTTTGTTTTTTTTGTTTTTTCCTGCTCTTGTTCCCGTTGCACTGTTCTAGTTCTGGTTGCCATGGTTACTGCCGTGCTTCTGGTTCTTTGTTTTTTTGACATTTGTTCTTACCGTTGTGCTCACCGTCTCCCCGTCAGCATTGTTGGCCTTGTTCGTGTTCGGGTTGTGGTTGTGGTTGTGGTTGTTGTTCTTGGTCTTGGTCTTGGTCTTGGTCTTGGTCTTGTTCTTGTTGCTGCTGTTGCTGTTGTTAATGCCGTTGCTGTTGCTGTTGCTGTCGTCGTTGGCGCTGTCGTTGAGGTTGTCGTTGTTGTCGTCATCGAAGTTGTCGCCGTGGTCGCCGCCGCCGCCGCTGCTGCTGCTGCTGTTGCTGCTGCTTCTATTGTTGTGGTTGTGATCCCCGATCCATTCAATCGTTAGTGCCTGCCCCATGTTTGTTTGTTTCATCTCCCTCATTGATTTTGTGAAATTTCTTATTGAAAATCCTCGTTTTGTGTTGCTTGAAATCCTCCCTTGTTCTTCCCTACATCCCCACTTTTGCTTACCTGCCAACCGTCCAATGTTCACTGACTTCACCAGTGAATCCATGGATGGCAGTGGCGACGCACCTGCTCATCTTCAAAGCGCATCTTCTCTGGATCTCCGAAAAAGACTGGTGCACCTCCCATGTTGGAAACACTTGGCAACTCAAGATGCCGGAGCCCCATTTGATTTGGGGTAAACCATTTTAAAATGGCCAATATTGTTTCATATTCGTTGGAAGGAAAGGAGAATGCATGACATATCTTAATATGTTTGTGCAATCCCGGTTCCAACACCATTCCTTCATCTTTTCTAGGACCAGCCTTGTTTTTGGGCACCCCTTTCATGATGCGACTGAAAAAATGAGGCATTGTGGAATTTACCCCCATATCTGGCCATCAAAAATAATGAGAAGAAAGGATTCTTGAAAAGTGGACTTCGTGGCTAAACCTGCGTCTTTTTCATGATTTATACTTGCTGGTAATAGCTGGATTTGCATCCTGCAAAACTGCGGGTTTCTTTTTTCGTATTGAGATGTATTTTTCAGCCATCCCCAATTTTTGTGCCATGGCACTTCCACCCGGGAATTTTTGTTTTGCTTCTGTTATGTGTTTAATTTTGTCAACGCTTTGCAAAGTCTCAAATACATATCAGGCAAAGATATGTTGCCGACTTTTGATACCTCGGCGCCTCGGGTTGCTCATTGCTGCGGAGATTGGGGTATCAGACTGGTATCAGACTAATGCCCAAGAGTCGAGTCAAAACATGCTTTATATATATATGGGTTATGGTTATGGGTTATGGTCATCCATCCCATGCCATGGGAATCCTTACATATTATGTATATATATATAACATATTTAGGTGTATATATATATATATTTCAATGGATTGACCATGCCATGGCACATCTCCCACCCCACGGCACCGCAGCTGATGGCTTCAGCCAAAGCCAGGGAATGGTCTTCAACAAAGGCCTTGGCGCGGCGCTGTCTCACCGGGAGAATGTGTAGTACTGGAACCGCGAGATAAAGGAGATTCAGATAGCTATCAAAACAAAAACTTGTTCAGTTGCCTCTGTCTTCAGTAGCATTGAGACTTTTCTGCATCTTTTTCGGGTTGCAGTTGCTATACAGGAAAAAACACCAGATTTTCGGGCGTAAAACCATCGTAAATGCTGTGTTTTGCCTCGAGGAAAAAATCAATTCATTCATAATGAGACCTTCCACATCTGCTTCTACTAGTCTCACCAGGCTTCTATAACACTATTCCACTGGAATTGATTCATTACTGTTCCACGAGTATCGCCATGGCTCAGCTTCCGCATAAAAAAAAAACATCCCAGTCGCTTGATCTTTTCCATGTCAGCCGTGTTTATCCCAAACTGGGTCCCAGGGACCCAATCTGCATTGATGCAGAACCATTGCTTGGGGCCAAGCTCGGCCACTATCTCAGGCAGCAGCTCCCAATGGGGGACACAAGGACCCCAAATGAATGCAAATGTAACAAAATCGATGAGGGGTTTACCCTCTGGTAAGCTAACATAACTATGAGTAACTATGGAAAATCACCATTTTTAATGGGTATAATAAATGGGCCATTTTCAATAGCTATGCTAGTTTACCAGAGGGTAACCGGTTTACCGCAGTGTCACCAGCTGACCTCGAAAAGTGTCGGATGTTTTTTGAGATTCAGATCCAGTTTCGACAAGTTCTGGCCTGTTTTCTTCCACTGGAATTGCTGACCCATCTCAAATACATCATTCGACAAAGGTTAATCATTTCCCAAGAAATGGAAAAATTTAACATCACCTAAATCTATGCTTATTGGTTGGGATTCCTGAATGAATGGGCGTGGATTATTGTATTCGTTTATCGGATTGGTTGTCTCAAAATTAAAACCCCCAAGAAAAATATCCCATGGTTTAACATTCCACTCTCCATTTTGAAATGTCAATGTGTCCCCGGTTTTGACACAACCCAAATATATCCAAATATCGTATCATTGATTGTATATCAATGTGCATCATATCATTTCCCTCTAAAGCAGCCTCATTTTTTCCATTCATGTCCAAATGTTTAAAATGCGGTTGGTGTTTCACCCCCATTTGCATCCCCCGCAGCTGAAACACCAGTAGTTCCCTCCACACCAAACCATCCTGCCAGATTTCGCGTGGGGGAAACCATATGTCAACCAGCAGCGATTTCATCTTCGCCCAGGAAACACGGAAACCATCCCCAAACGGATATGGCAGGGTGAATCCCACATGAATGGTAGAAACTGTCGCCAAACATCATGGTTGCATGGTTAATAATCATGATAATCCCCCTTGAATACATATATATAAATATTTTAGATCCAAGACTTAACCAATGTCTTTCAAAGAGGTATTTGATATTGGGTTAAGGGGATGAATTGCATCATATCCAACACCAGCATCTGCGGGCCGAGGACAAAACTGGGTACCAACAAGAATGGATGATGAAAACCAAAAGTAAACAATAATTATGGTCGTTTGGGTTTCAAATTTTCATCAAGTCACATTTGCTCTGGTTGTTGGTTTATGTTTACAAAAAGGATTTACCAACCCCAAAGCAACAATCTCCAAACGTGGGGGATTTGGGTATCGGATGTCCATCGCCCAACATGGATTGAATTTCGTGGCAGACTGTCGAAAAGCGCCTTGAAAAGGCAGCACACGGGGGTCTTAAAGGATGCAGCCATTGCGCCTATTTGCGAAAGAAAATCATTGCAAAAATGTTGGATTCACCGCAACCAACCTTTTTGATGGAATGAAAATGGTCATGTGTGGCATATTCGTATATACATACATACATATATATTATGTGTGTATACATAGGCAGACAAACATACAAACATACAATAGTGTATGTGCATATATGTATATATGCACACATAACCAGCCATATGATATGGATTTGTTTGAAAATGGATTGGATTTTTCGTCGGCAAAAAAAAAATGAGGAAACATCAGGTGAGGTGAACACTATGTGATTCAATGGGGTTCTGAAGTTTCAGACGGCCCCAAATGAAATGACAACACGGATTCTGATCACAACACAGCTAACTGTACACACAGAATTTCATTTTTACATACACATGTGTTTTGTGTTATATTGCAATGTTTTGCATGGAAATTTACTGTTGACACGTTCAGTGCTGCGAACAAAGCATGTTTGGCGCATCCAATCGAAATTGGCATCACGGCGGAAAAAACACAATCCCAACACAAATATCAAATCATTCGCCACGTTTCAAGATCGGAACAATTTCCAAAATTTTGCGCCAACGTTCCCGGTCAGTTCCACCATCAGACATAGAATGTTGTTACTATGACACAGCTCCAATCACAGCAACAATGAAGACGCGCACTGTTTTAGCAGTACTTGAGCCAAAGGTCGGAATATACCAAAATGAGAATGCAGGAATGACACATGACAACCGATCAACCAAGTGGAGTATCTATACATGACAAAGGGGATCACATTGTGTGTGATTCTTCAACTCCCCCCTCGAGACTTGGCGATCCAGGAAAGTCATGGTTTTCTGCATAATTCCTATTTCGAGCTAAAAAACTATGATTTATAATTCAGGCTAAGCTGTTGCAGAGTCATCGTCCATTCAATCGGTGGAATGATCTTGGTGAAGCTGTTTGCCTTTCGCTCCAAAGTCGTACAGTGATCTGCGGATATTGTTTCATCCTCCAACGCTTCGGACACCGATGCCACGTTCACCTTGTGCACCCTTCCGGTGTGACGTAGTCGTGCCGAGTACCCAGCCTTTAGCACCTGCAGTACTGCGCTGTTATCTTGATAAAACTGAACATTGACCACCGTTCCAAGAAGTGCCTGTAAAAAGGCTTGCAAGTTATAGACTTCCCCAAACAGTCCATTGGCAATCGCAATAAAAAAATCCGACTCCGTAGTTGAGCGCGCCACACTTGACTGCTTCTTACTTTGCCAAAATAATGGAAACGAATGGCCATCGCCTGTTACCTCAACCCACAATCCAGACGTGCTCTTGACACTGTGGACA
>Ga0126342_10008092_pt1:0-17500 | contig 18804 bp, 22 predicted proteins | sample Cyp1metagenome_FD_92528 | JGI IMG/M metagenome (GOLD analysis project Ga0126342, IMG submission 92528) | Coral microbial communities from Lord Howe Island, Old Settlement Bay, Australia - Cyphastrea 1 metagenome | ecosystem: Host-associated > Invertebrates > Cnidaria > Coral ...
ATACATACATTAATTACATACATACATTAATTACATACATACGTTAATTACATACATAATTAATTAAATACATACATGAATTACATACATACATGAATTACATACATACATTACATTACATTAATACATACATTACATTACATTACATTACATTACATTACATTACATTACATTACATACATGCATGCATGTGTATTTATTGTATCTCTTTCTCTCTCTCTTTTTTTTTATCTTTCTCTCTCTCTCTCTCGCTCTATCTGCGTCTGTGTCTGTTTGTGTTTGTCCTGTCCTGTCCTATCCTACCCTATCCCATCCCATCTCTCATGTTTTATCTTATCTTATATCTTATCTTATATCTTATCTTATATCTGATCTCATCTGATCCTATCTGATCTTACCTGATCTTATCTGATTTTTTCTGATCTTATCTGGTTCTGGTCTTATCTGATCTTATTTGATCTTATCCCTATTCCATCCCATTCCATTCTATTCTATCCTATTCTATTCTATCCTATTCTGCCCATTCTATCCTATCCTATCCTGTTCTATCCTGTCCTATCCTATTCTGAAATTCTATCCTATTCTGAAATTCTATCCTATTTTATTCTAACTCTATTTCAATTTCTAATCTATTCTATTCTATTCTATACTGTTCTATTCTATTCTATTCTATTCCATTCTATTCTATTCTATTCTATTCTATCCTATCTATGTAGATGTTGATTTACCACAACCATAAGCCAACTTCATACAGCACCTGTGCAAAAATATTCGCCTACTGGCACCAAACCTGAACAGACTGAACAGTTGCCCCGGGAGCAGGTTGAGACCGGTGACTGTTTGTCCTGTCAGCTTTTGACTTGCCAATGATGGGGATAGCTCAGTAGAAAACCTGTTCTGTTTGTGACTGTTTGTCCCGTGCTTTTGATTTTGGAGATGGGAATAGATTCAAATTAACCAACCCCCGAAAACTTCATGGTGAAACAATGTTCAATACTCGAAAATGTCCAACCGACCAGCCGACCTTGTGGGTCCCTTGGGCCTGCGGCGACAGTTGCGGTGTTTTGGATGTGGTCGATTGGAAGACGCGCATGGCGGATTTGCAGGGCATCATGAGCTACTTGGACGAGCTGACGACATGAGGGGGCTTCACAAATACCGGCGGCTTACTGCACCAAGAACGGGGTGTGTAAGCATCATCAAATGGGGATACAGTCAAGAAAAGATTGCATGCTTTGTATGGGATGATTCTACTGTAATTGATGTCCAAGAATTGAGATGGGTTGGAAAATGGTTGAAACCACCAAGCACTATTGAAGCTATTGCTTCTTATTGCTTCTTGACCTTTTTTCGGGGCTAGTAGGAGATGGACATCCATGTGGGGAACGATTGCTGCTGAAAAGGACCATCAACGGGTGATAATTTGGGTTGTCATTTTTCTTTGATATATGCGTATGCTCGGTAGAAGAACCTGAGTGTCGCTGGCAGAAACGGGGATGCAAGCAACAATGAAAGAGAGCAGATCCAGATCATCTGATTTCCGTTGATTTCCTGGAATTCGGACATGGCTTCCAATTTGCAACCCCAAACTTGGATTGTTCAGCACCAAGCATGACAAATAGATCCTGGCCGATCTAGTGGAAGTATGTAGACTGCCGGTAGCCATCAAGCTTTTGGTCAGTTTCTCAGTTTCAAGAGCAGCACCTGGAGGATGACCTCATTGACGTGGCAACCCTGTCAATCCAAAGTTACCCTTTGGATCCCTTTGGCAATATACGCTGGCGCTCATCCGCATGTTTCATGGTAAGAAAAGAACACCATCATACATCATCATACATCACCATACATCATCATATATACATCATCATACATCATCTACTATATAGTTTATCTATTGTTTATTTAATTGATGATATTGCATGACCAGGTTGATTGCCAGTAGCTACCCACTTCAAGACAGTGCTGCATGCCATCGGGACGCTGAGCCCCTCAGGTTGCGCCAAAGCACTCTATCTGCTTCTGGCGCCTCAGCTGCGGGCCATGGGCTCTGGGTCCTATGTCCTATGTGTGACCTTGCCCAGTGAACATGCATCAATGATAGTTATATAATTAATGATAGCTATATGATAGCTATAGAGTTATGGGAATTGATCCTAGACTGGACCTGTCAGGTTGGATTTTTCTGTGTCAATTTGGGGCCCTGTGCATTGCCGCCATTGCCGCCATTGCCGCCATTGCCGCAAGGAAACCCACCACGAGGCCATCGTGCGCGTGGCCTTGGAGTTCGCCCTGGAGCCGGAGGTGGGGCCGAAAAATGGCAATTTTTCATAGGAAAAATGATAATCCGTTGGAACTTGGGGACGTGCCGACTTTTTTCTGACAATTCCTGTTGTGTGTTTTCCTACCACACGAAATCATAGATGAAGATCGTTGGGTTTTGATCGGGCCATGGTGGGTTTTGAATGCCATTCAGCCGAGTCGATCGTTGTTTTGGTGCAATGATTCCCCTTTTTCCACTTTTTCGAACCTGAGATCTGGTTGGGACTAAGTTGAACAACATGGGGAGAACATGCCAATCAGGAATGGGGATTTGACCAACCAAAGGTGGGAATATCTGAAAACATGAGAATACAATCAGCTATCGTGCAAGCCATAGACATGGGGGTCTAAAACGAAAAATGTCGGGATGATGCTGTTGTTGATTGGGATTTACCACCAGCTAGATGTTGGCAACATTTTTTTTGCTCATAAAAGTAAAACGCGGGAGCCGCCACTGCTCACATGTTTTGCTGGAAAGAAGGGTAAAATCGGAAAAAGATTGTGCCCACTGCTTTTGGCTGGAAAACTCACCAATTTTCAGGGTTTTCAGGGTGAACTTGATCTCAACTCAAGCTTTGCCCAGGTGCATCGAATCTTTGCCTGGGAAAATTGGTACCAGGAGTCTCAGAGACGCATGGCCCCCGGCTGGGCTCAGAGAAGGCTACTGTTTCCATGTAAATCAGCAGATTAATATCGAAGAACAGCTATTTTGACCGTAAAATATGTAAAATCGCGAGGGGGGATTTTGAGATTGTTGAGTTAACAGTTGACGTCAGATGGGGCTAAAATGCACGAACGTGTGGAAAGTCGGGATTTCTTGAAACTATTTGGACCCCGCAATCTCACTTTTTTCATTCTTTTTATACATTGCAATGATAAAATGATCCCCAGATCAGGTTGTACTTGGACAAATTTGGATTTCGGTCTAAACCACTGATGCGCAGTACTGGCTCTTGCACTCACTTGTTGGAGGACTCTTTTCTATTCTACTGTAAAGTTGAATTTCTAGTAGAATGAGCATTGAACCATATTGAAAGCCAATTTTCCATGGTCTTTGAAGTCTCCAAACCTCGCCTTTTTGATCTATATCGTGCCCAGGTGAAGGCTTTCGGCAAAAGGCCTGCGAGTTTGAGGGGCTGGGACGGCTGGGAACCTGTCATGGCTTTGAATTTTTGGATGTCTGCGACTCTTACATGGCGTGCTGGGAAGCCACAATTTCGGGGAATCATCTTCCGTGGCCAAATCAAAGTACGAGGGCGGTTGATTTGCTTGCAGCGATTCCAGTTTCACGCTATTTTGCATCCTTGCGTTCATGCGGAAATCTCAGGCGTGGCAGATTGGCAGATTTGATCACTAAACAACCTCTCCAGAGGACATTTCAGTGTCCATGAAAACCTCAAGTACGTCTATGCAGTCCATCTCTTGAGAAAGAAATGGAGATTGAGTGGTTGGTTGGGTTTCGAAGTTTGGAGTCATCTCAGGCGGAGAATCTTTGGTGACCCCCAATGTAGAGATATGTGGACTTCTGTCACCATAGGTCCATAGGTCAGGGTCTCCGGGTGTCCAGGTACAAGAAAAGCTCCAGAGAGTCTTCCGCATGTTGGACATTCAGGTGGCGGCTAGGGGTAGCTTCCAGTGTTCAAGGGCCACCATGGAATAGATGTGTGCGTTTGCAACAGTTGATGTAAATGGCTTGATCAACAAACATCTACGAGCTACGAAAGTCATCTTCCAGATGCAAATGCTTCGGGCTCGGCAATGCACAACTGAGATTGGAACATGATGCTTAGCTTTATTACCCAGTCTCATACTTTTGTCTGTATGGTTCATTGTATCACACCATGGCGACAAAATACCCTTGCTCATAAAGTCTCAACTGACAAGTAGATCCCAAATTTTCCAGTTTCGGTGCTTCAGGGATGCTTCTCTGAATATCTCAGCCATTTTTGGTTCAAAAAGGCTTGTATTGTGGGGCCTGTGTCTCTGCAGCAACATGGGCTGCAATCACGCAAAAGCTCCAGGTGTCGAGGACAGAACGATCCCCGGAACTGGAACCAATGTTTTGGATACCATCAGTTGGCTCATTGAAAAAAAAATAAAGATCAGGATGTGGCATGAAGGATGATAAGAAGATGCCAAGCTACAGATGATGGTTGATTGGAGCTTCTACCTGCCTTGCTAAGTGGGATTCAGCGCGAGCTGGTTAAAAGTTTGAGATGCCACTGTCAGTTTCGATGTCCCGGAAATGACTTGAACCCCTAGGCCCTAAACGCAGGATTCGGCCCTTTTCCGCTCAAATATATGGGTGAAACGGAGAAACACTGGCCTTTGGATCCCAACTTTGAGAGTTTCGGCAGGAACCCTCTGCCCAAAGCTCCAAGGTGCTTGGCTGCAGGGAATACAACCGATGGTAGCTAGGGATAAACCAAGAAAAAATAAAGGGTTTAAGTTAAATGGTTTAAGCATGTTCAAGCAACATTGGGATTCAACCAATGATCTGATTTCCCTCTCACAAAAAGTGCCCTGTATCCAAGGTCCACAACTATTTAAGGGTCCAAACAAATATCGGAAAATTAGGAAGGCGGACAGTCCGCGAACTTTGAAATATAGGATGCACTGCGTGCAAGTCGCAAGGACCAGTGACTAGTCGTTGCCTTTTTACCCACACTCTTGCGATGCCTGTCATTCTTCCCTCAAAGGGAATGATTTGCTTTCAAACCAATGGCAATTACGAGATATTTGGTCCTGGACTATCCATCCCGTTCCCGATATTGGATAATTTGCTTGACTCCCGAATAGTATTGTGGGCCCTTGGATGCAAGGGAACGTTTTATTTGGTGATTGAACATAGCCATGGGGACTCCCCACACTTTTAACGAGAACATCATGCAGCAAAAAGAGGAGACTTTCCGTTGTCCAAATTTGCCAGAGAGTAAGTGGGTCACGATCACTTTGTCCCCCACTTTGTCTCCCAGCTTGTCCCCCACGTTGTATCCCACTTTGTCTTCCACTTTGCCTCCCGCTGTGTCCCCCAACATGTCACCCACTTTGTCTCCCACTTTGTGTCCCAGCTTGTCACCCACTATGTCACCCCTTTTGTCTCACACTTTGTCTCTTATTTCTCCCACCTTGGGTCCCACTTTGTCTCCCGCTGTGTCCCCCACTTTGTCTCCCCACTTTGTCTCCCACTTGTTTCCGATTCTGTTTCCCACCTCGCACTTGTCTCCCCCTGTGTCTCCGACTTTGTTTCCCCCACTTTGTGTCCCGCTTTGTCTCAAAGTTTGTCTCCCACTTTGTCTCCACACTGGGAGTCAAAATGTGGCCCAAACATGGATGCTAATCGAGGACCTTCTCACCTTGACTTTGGAATCCTCACTGCTGTTGGGTGGGTTAATTCTTGCCCTTACTTTCCCTGAAAGATTCCGTGTCTGAATTTTTGCTTTTGCGATTATGTTCAAGCCTCTACAAGAGGCAAGCGCACTTGCCATTTAGTTTGCCACACTGAATCAGCCGTTTGTTTTTATTAGCATTTCATGGCTCCCAGTTGGTTCCCAGGATGAGGCATGGTGCGATACTATGTAGAGTATATGCGTGTGGTTCGTTCTGGTTTAATTCAAGCCATCAGAACACCATGGCGTCGACTGTGGGCAGCCATGTCTAGCTAGACGTTTTTAGCATAGAGACTCCAGTCCCTAAGAAAATCATGCCTTGGTGACGTGTCAACCCCCAATGACAGTGAAACAAGCCAAAGGGACCAACTTTGTGTTCCCTTTCTTTGGTGCACCAATTTTGCAACAGATTTTGCACAGGCGTAAGATGCTGGACACTGTTTTGAAAAATGAAAGGCCACTTCCCACGCTGCCAGATTTTGAAGCATCAGCAGTCTCATTCTCTCGAGTGCACCTTTGACGACTATGACGAGGTACGGGTTTCAATGCGCACCTTTTACTCCAGTGAATCTAGTGTCACCAAAGCCGGAAGTCAGCTGCAAGAGTGGTTCTGGCCAAAACTAAGCATATCAGCTTATATCAGCTTATACAGGAGAGATACTCCACTGCTTCTGCTGCTTTTCAGGGTGTTTAGCCACGGTATTCTCGAAACAAAAGTTGAAAGGACGCAAAACGATTGGGCACTCACCGAAATGGGGAGTTGCCATCACTAATTTTCCCAAAACTCATTTATTCCTGACAGGAATCTGAATGTTCATTTTTGAGTCACAATTCCTATAGCTCGTATAGCCGTATAGCCTATGTATAGCTATTGTGGTGTGAACAGTCTATGGGTTTCCCATGGTTTCCCAAAAGAACACTGACCCATGGCCAGGTCTTCAAATATCGGATGGGAAGCAGCACCAATACGACGCGTGACAGCCGTGACAGCTTCACCTCAAAGGTGGAGCTAGATGGACTGGACGCTGCTCGGAGACAGATCAGCGCCGTTGTTTTTTTTTGACTGACTTATTTTTTTTGGGATTTGGGAAATGAGATTCATTGGACGTGTCAAAGTGGATGGTAGAATTTTTTCGGGGTGACTATGGGCATCTGGGATTACTAAGTCACTCATTCGACCAAGCATGTCACTAGCATCTCCAGACATGCAGAATTTTGTGGGTCCATAGGCGTTGAGCCATGCCTATCAGAAACTTGTAGAGGGAGAAGCATGCCCAAGTGTTGAAGCACAACAGCACTGGTCTTGCAATTTGAAACAAGACTGGTTTATCCAACTCTATGCTATGCTGGAGTATAGTCAACTGTAAGATGATTAAATGTTCATCTATTGACGTACTGTGGAATGCAAAGATCTATCTACACACACACACACGACACAATCATACATTGCATTGCATTGCATTGCATTGCATGATAGAACGGTTCAACGCCCTGGTGCTGCCGACCCCCCTTCCCCGCGGTATCGAAACTTCTCATGTCCTCTGAAAGCCCGGGCCTGTCTGGGGCTGATTGACAAACCTGGCGACCCTTGGCAGAAACCTCACCGGCCGTCGATTGGCATCGCGACGGCCGGAGGGTTGTGGCGTCACAGCTGAACGCCAAGAAATGAAAGAAGTTTGGCCCTGAATCGGAGGAGCAAAGCTTTGTGGCCTGGGCACCGCCCCAGCTCGTGCCAAAGCCAGGCGGAGATTACACGCTGCTACATGTACACAGTATACATTGTGAGGCCCCCCAGATGCAACTTCGTATGAAGAATATGTAAGATGATTTATTAATATAACATGGGGTAACATAGGTTACAACATAAGCTAACTTCGATGACTTATATAAGTTGATTGTGTAACATGAGATGTGGAGATGTATCTCAAGTTAGGTCATGCCAGTAAAAAAAGATAAAATGAAGTTACAGAAGCCACACAAGTTAGTTTTTTATTCTGTTGATTTTGATTGGTGTGTGCCATGACACTTTTTCAGTGCGCAGCGGGAAAGTTTCTCCGCAACGTCATGGCAGCGGCAGAAAACACGGCTGCGCAAAAACAGAAGTTTGCCGAACCTGTGAAGGACATGGATCCGGACACGCGCACGTGTTTCCGCACATAGCACCCCAAAAGTAGAAACCATGCATGTATTCCCCATCCAAAATCAGAAAAATCATGGAAACGCGCATGTGTTTCCCATCACAAAGTAGAAATCTCATGGAAACGCGCATGTGTTTCCACACTCAAAGCACCCGGTAGCATGAAAACACGCAATGTGTTTAAATTGTGTTTCCACTTCCACGATGATAATCCCTATCTTCAATGTGTTTCCTTTACAGATTGGGAACCGCGTGTGTTTCCACCAAGGAATAGCAAAATGCCGTGGAAACGCGTATTTGTTTGAATCTTTGAGCCCGGACGCATTAGGAAACGCGTATGTGTTTCCATCAGGGAGGCTGGACAGATAAGGAAACGCGTATGTGTATAAAATGTGTTTCTTTGTGTTTCCTGTACAACTGCACGTACCGGCATGGACCGCCCCTGAAAGCGATACGGTTATTTTCTTGCCATGAAAAACATTGTATTTCACGGCCAAAAACGCAACATATTCCTGGGTGAAAAAAACACGCAAAAAAAACAATGCTATAAAATTAAAAAAAACAACCCCCAAAAAAGCCCTTAGAAACTATCGAAATTTTAACTTAAGATACAATTCTTGTACCATAGGTTAACAAAACTTTAACTTAACTTCCGTAACTCAGTTTATATGTATCATAACTTCATGTTATCTTTGGGGCATCACACTGTACCATGCAGATCTCATTGTATACATCCAAGCACGCCCCAAAAAAGGGGTTCGGTTCTGCTTTCCGGACACCGAGATGGATTCGTCCTGGAACGACACCAGAAGTGGGCCCCCGAGCGAGTTGGTGGGTCTCCGATTGCGGCGTGCACCGGACAAGCACTTGCATCAGAAGTACGTGCCTTGGATCTACAGCCGCTGCAGGCTCTGCACTCCTGTAAATTCCATGGATTGTTTTCACTTCAAAAACACCCGGGAGATTTGTTCTGTTTTTAAAGGGAAATAAAAGACCAGCAAATGAGTTTTAAAACATCATAAGTTCGGAACTTGGCTTTCATTGAGCATCAAAATAGAAATTAGAGGATGGAAGTTCTACATGGGATTTCACCAACAAAATTACAGGATGCAGCCAGCAAATATACGGTGCATGGCGCAAACTTTGGATCCACGGAACGACAAACGGACCAGTCACTTTGGCTATTCATTCATATTTTTTTTGGGGGGAAGGGAGTGCACCAAATTTTACTCCTACTAAAATAAGAATGTAACTTGAGATAGCGATACAGATTGGGATGTTTCATCAGGACATATCAGGACTAATGCTATGGGAATGTTGAAGAAACACCGGTTGACCAGTGTGTTGGGTCAGTCTACCAGGCCAATTAAGCAGGGCCGGTTCAGCCGAGTTCTTGGGCCAAATCTATGGCCTAGTGACTGCCGTTTTTAACTTGTTCCTTGGGGTGATCCACTTCCCTTATCCAATAAATCAAACTTGGCAACTGAGACTCTGTGATTATTGTTTACTAGTGTGCATGTTTGTTTTTTGACACATCAGAAACCACACTTGCGACGATTTGTGGGATCTCAATTCTCCAACAAGTCGTCGTTCATGTGTCGCTTCCAATCTGGCCGAGGTAGTTAGATTGGATAGGTACCTTCACAAGGCACTGGCAGCGTGGCAGGGAGCTGACTGTCAGCTGACTCTCCGTTTCAAATAGATTGACCGATTGACCTTTTCTGCGAATCTGGGGGCCATGACGTTATTCTTAGGGCATTTTTGCAGTTGCAGGCCGGATCTTGCCATGGGCTGGACCTCACTTCTAGTTCACTGGTTGAAATCCGGCTATCAATAGTGATCCCCATGGAATAATATCACATGTGCACACATGTTCCTGCAGTTGGGACCCTGGGAGGCTTGACTGGCATTTCATTTCTCCTTTGGGGAACCACATCTTGAGATTAAAGGTGGATGATGGTATTCAACACCATTTTTTGGGAAAGGACAAACTCATAAGAAAGGGCATCCATAACTGCGCATGGGAATGTCCCATCGCCACAAACAAATTTATGTAGAGTCGTAGAGAAACCATGTCTTCGGCCAAGATAGCAAGTTTTTTGATGGCATTCAATAGTTCAAATGCATTCGACAGGTAGAGAAGGAGCCTGAGATTTTTCTTGAGCGGGTGGAAGCAAGGCAGGATTGGGTCGACATTAGCAGTTTGCTTCTGGGATCGGGGAGCCTTTTATTGATTGATGCTTGATTTATCAACTGACACCTGCTATTGTTGTGTCTAGATTGACTATATTGCATACGATTGCTACCTTGATCAATATGATAGGTCCAAGGCAGATGCCTGTGAAAAGGTTGCAGTCAGCAAGGCTGTTGCCAAAAACAAAACTTGAGACCTTTCCATATGGGTGTTTCTTACAATGGGGGGATCCCCAAAACCATAGATTTCAATACTGAAATGGTCTAATTTTGGATGATCTGCGGGTACCCCCAGTTTCGGAACCTCCATATCAACTCATACAACTTCAGCTTCACCATTGCCATGGGATGTCATGTATATTCAACAAAGGGTGCCAGGGTTTTGATCCATAGCACTAGCCCGATGGCCTTGGAACACACCTCCCAGTGGGTTGATGATCAGAGGGTGCACTACCCTCTATATAAATATTCTTGTCTTGATTGGGGATGATCATGGTATCCATGAACTAGGAGTTCCCAAATGTACCAACAGTTGGTCTGATTTTCCCAGAAATGGGGTCATCTACCCATTTTGGGTGGATATACCGAGGAATCCCATGATGCTGCGACAAGGGAGCCGATCCCACTGGTTTCATCAAGGGGAGTTTTTTTTTTTTAATGATAACTTCGCGAAAAAACCTCCATTGAGTTCGGGGATTTTACCATTAAAACATGGAAAACTTATGGCTTGGACGTTTCCTTTGCGTTTCCCATGGATGACACCAAAATGCCAAGCCATTTTGCCAAAACAGGCGAGGCGGCCTCGAGGTGCGGTGGTTTTTATTTGGGGATTTTGGGTGTGGTAAATCAAATGGATTACTAAACGTCATTGTTTCTAATGATTACTAGATCACTAGATAACATTAGATAACTAGATTCTGGTTCATGATTATTTATCATTATTTATCGATGAATCTACTTTGATGAAAACAATGGACGAGTTTCATGATTTATTGTGAATTACATCCAACAATATGACAATGACGATGATATTGAGAATGATAATGAGATTGAGAAGGAGAATGAGAATGGTAACGATACTACCGATGATGATGATGATGATGGTAGCATGAACAATAGCAATAACAATCATGATGAATCACTACACAACAGGGGCGTTGAAAACCCTCCCATTTGTGCAAAGTCAGCGAGTCCGTAGTCAGAAGGTACTGTTTATGTTTTGAGTTCATCACAGTTTACACCCACTATCTGGCATTAGTTGCTACCGCACCACTTATTTTTTCTTTTCTACCCAGCAAATGCCGGACAGGCCTTTGACATAGACATAGACCCACACGGAGTCTCAGTTCGATATTGCAGGGACTCCATGTCAAGCGAGATAAGAATTTATGGTAGTCAGTCTTGACATGTTTTGACCCAGTTTGGGAGTTTGAGTCTGCTCCGTTGTCAAAAGGGTCACTAGCATTTCAAAACTCAAGGAAGTTGGTTCCAGTGAAAAGGCATGACAAGACCAAGGGATTGGGTGCATTCGATATTTGACTCCCCGTTTTTCCTGATGTTTTTGCTTAACCCAATTTGTGTATGAGATCATCATCCGTTGGTGTTCCGAAAATTTCCTATGTGGGACTTGCACATGGGCCTCATGGCATGTCACATAACGGCCAGGGGCAACCTGGCAGAGGCGTGAGAAGCGAACATCACGAGTTTGAAGTGATCAGACTTCCCAGTTTTTCTATTGGCAAACGTTAACGAGTCTTGTTGCATCACGTTTACATGGGCTTGTTTGGTGGTTGCAGTATCATTTCGGTTTGTGACCTTTCCTCAATTTACCCTGTAGGTAGCCTGCAGCTGTCAATACTGTCAATGGCTTTCTCAGACTTTCGGAATCAGCATCCGAAGATACAAACTGAAGGTCTGAATTCATGTGGCTCGATCATGAACTGGACTACCAACTGGTGAATTTTGGCCACATCCCTCTCCTAGAATTTCTTTGGACATTTGTTTCGTCATGATTTACCATTCTATAAGTCATTATAAGTCATTATATATTTAAAACAGACCTTCCATTTTTTTGAACATCTTCGTGGAGATCGCGAGACATGTGATCTTCGATGTGCAGGCTCCGATGTGATCTCGATCTGAGTCAGTCGGATTTCACCATTTGATGCTCGAAAGATCTCAGTGTCTGGGATTTCACGAGTGGGGCATGGAGGTGTGGAGTGGATATGATCTATACATCTATATAATATATAATATTTTCTAATATTATCTATATAATTTAATATAATCCCATCCCATTAACTCGAAAGCTTTTTTCGAGGGTCTCCAATTTTGATCCCTGTGACATGTATCGGAAAGGTTGATACCGGTATGTAATGTAATGCAATGCAATGCAAATGTAATGTATAGTCGGGCTAGCACTTAGAATAAAGACTAAATGTCTGGTGGGAATTACTTCTTTCCGTTGATGATTTTTGAGAATTAAGAATATTCTATGTGGGGGTCCAATCAGAATCCACTTAGTATATTAAAAACGATGCGCATAGAATAAAACAAGATGTTTTCAAGGTGATCATGAATAAAATCATGATGTTGCATGGCAATGTCCACATTTAACATTTTCACATTGAAAGGTGCATGCATTTTGAACACCTTTCGGATTTCCCTAGGTTAAAGCACCATTCTTCCAAATGTGGTTGGACATACTCGGGTCAAACCTATCAACCCGTATACACATGAACAAATCTATATGGCATGGTGCGTATCAGTATCAGGTCTGACGATGTGACAACAACGTTTATGGTAGAATCGCCCAACTATATTACGTTGTTGAGCAGCATTGTTCTTCTTCTGCTTGCTTTTTCTTCCACTTGTTTGCAAATGCTTGCGTCTCATGTCAAACATGAAGATTGGCACCAAGGCTGGAAAATATTCTATGTGCATTGTTTTGGAAACGTAATGTATGGTAATGTCATGTATGGCAATGTTATGTATGGTAATGTTATGTATGGTAGGGTTATGTATGGTAATGTAGTGTAATGTGCTGCAATGTAATGTAATGTAATGCAATGCAATGCAATGCAATGCAATGCAATGTAATGTAATGTAATGTAATGTATGTAATGAATGTAATGTAATGAATGTGATGTAATGTAGTATGATGTCATGTCATGTCATGTCATGTCATGTCATGTCATGTCATGTCATGTCATGTCATGTGATGTATGTAATGTAGTGTAGTGTAGTGTGATGTGATGTGATGTGATGTGATGTGATGTGATGTGATGTGTAAGGTAAGGAAAGGTAGGGTAAGGCAAGGTAAGGTAAAGTATATATGTATTAGTATGTATATACATGTGTATATATGTATTTACACACACACAACTACCAATTGTGGGCTGAGAGAAACACACAGCTCCAGGGAATGTGTTTGGCTGAATTCAAGGAATGTTTCAACGTTCAGCCACTAAGGAACTGCTTAAGGACATGGCAAATCAAAATTCTTGCCCGCAACTACTGTAGACTTGGTTGCATATTGGCATCCATTACATCGTCTTTTTTTGGAGCATGAACAGCGATGCGCTTCAGTGTAGCAGCGGGTGCGCGGCATGGAAAAAACATGAAAAAACGGATGCTACGTATCACTCTTCCAGCACAATCTGGCTATGGATCTCCTACCGTAACAGCCGTAACACTTTGCTTTTCACTCTTTTTTTCACATCAAACATATATGGATGTTCATCCCTGATGGTATTGTTGGTTTCGACTCAGATGTCCATTTGAGTTGGTTGCTCAATGGGTTGCACTTGGGATAGGCCGGATAGGCCATTCAATACATGTCTTGTAATCTTGGATCTAAAACACCAAGATGTTCACCCAGACTTGCAGATTGGTTGGCTATATGGCTATGAGTCATAACCCTGGTACCTAGTGGACCACAAAACAGCTGGTAAATGGATGTTCATCCCATTAAAATTGATACTAATAGGTTTTGACCCATCCCCATATGCTTTTGGTATTGACTGATGACCATGTTTTGTTCAAAGTAGGCCGTCGGCTTGGTCATGTTGTACTCTCAAGCCATGAAACTTTTCATGGGTGCATTTCCCCCACTGCAAAGTGAATTTGATATGAAACTGTAATATGTTCGCTTGCCGAGCATGCGTGTACATGCATATATTTGCATATCCTATACTGTATATAAATTCCAGCTGGGGTTGGCAAACGTGCCATTTGTGCAATTTTGATCATCATCTTAGTTTGGCTGTTGAAGATAGTCTCTCCAGTGGTGGGCTGATGTTTGAGTGGGTAATCACAACACCAACAATAGGCTTGCAGCTTTCTGACCATGTGCACCCATGAAAATTGAACACTTTCTTTCCCAAAAGTGGCCATTTCCAGTTCGAAAGCCGAGTCCCAAATATTCTCACATTTTAATCTTTGTTTTCAGAGAATAAACATCTGGACATGCACCCCAATTCAATCCCGGCTGCTGCACACGGCGGTTTGGCGGTTTGGCCACTGCCGAAAGATGTCGAGTTTCAAATGTCCAGAGTTGAACAGGTTTGTCCAAAAACTGTGTACTCCAAGATGCTGTGGTTTGGATCAATTTTAGGCATACCAACATGCTTTCCTGCACAGGTTTGTTTGCCTCTGGACATAGTCATTTTAGCTTCTTGAAGCTTCAAAACTGCTAACTGGCAAACCCAGAATTGGCACCGTATCGAAAGATCATCTGGCTACACCTGGCCAGTTTTGTTTCTGCACAGATCTGTATGTCCAAAGCTGAAGCTGAGGACCGGTTGGCCAAACTCGGGGGGTTGGCTGAATCCCCTATGATGGTTGCAGCAATCCTCCAGTTTTGGATCAACGAAATGCGGTGATTTTTTTCGTGGCAAGATATCCTCAGCTCAAAGTGAGAGGAAAATGGGCGGTGCACCAACGGAGTTTCGCTTGTTCACTGTCGCACATGGGCGGTGCTGGATGGCTCTTGGGGTCACAAGTGTAAATTGGTTATCGCCGTTATCGCGTCAACTGCCAATGACATAAGTGGCTTAACAATTGGGGTTAACAATTGGGCGTTTTAGCGAAGCTGCCACGGAAAGATGGGGTTTCTCCTGAACGCTCCACCTGAATCGAGGGCTTTGCTACTGTAGATACATTACCATCCGGTCTGGGCGAAGTGGTAGATGAGAGTCCAAACGAATCTGAAATCCCTATCTCCACCATAGATTTGCCATAGAAATCCCTATCTATTTAAGATATGGCATCATATCAGGCACTTTCTGATGAGATTTCCATAGATCTCCCGCTATTTTTTTCAGGTCCCTGCAGCCGAACAGTGGCCAACACCCGAGCGCGACCAGGCCTCGGGGTAAGCCTCGGTAAGCCTCATAGTTCGAGCATAGTTCACAGCAGCAATAAATTCAATAATAAAATCTGGACAATTTACAACGACGTCACCATAAATTATTATAAATTGTACAGATAACATTTTCATAAAACTGAGAAATTGGCAAAGGAGCCCAAGGAGCCATGAGATCCATGAGGAGGTGACTTGGGATGGGAGCTGCAGCACTGAGATTTCGAAATATTAAAATGACCCGGCTGCAAGCTATATTGGCCTGTCTGAAAAGGTGGTTCAGTGGTTCAGTATATCCTGACACTGGCTATTGAATAGGGAAGATGAAAATTGCGATAAACGATTCATTTGGGGGGTACCCCCAAGTTTCAGACATGGGCCTGTGACACTTTGCGACAGTGACTCCATGAATCTGTTTGGTGGATAGGTGACCTAATAGATTGACGGGTGAGTTGTAGTGTCAACTCTGGAAACCAGCAGTTGATCAATATCGGGGTAGCATTCCTGATTGGGAACACCTTGTTTTTGGGACTCCGGGCGTTACCCCTTCATTTTATTTGGTAGGCGAAGCTGGCAGTTGGACTTTCCCTATGTTCATTAATGACCTTCTCGGACGCTGAGGAGCGTGAGCAGCTTGTGAGCATCCAGAGGAGAACTGGTGGTATGACCTCTCGAATGTAGCACTGAGCAATCCCTGGGCCCCTGGGCTTCAGTTACGGAATATCGACTGAATCTGCTGGAAACTTCTAGTGGTGGATGTTGGATAACTGTATCCCCTTTTTAGGCTTCCGCCCTGGCACAGGTTCCAACATGGGGAACTTCCAATGTACATCTCTAAAGACTGTTTTAGCTGTACATCTGGAGCATCAAGAAGAATCAAGTCGCCTAGGTTTCCAATCCTCCGATCCCTTTGTTGTGCCGCCATGCTGCTGTTTCAGCTTTGAAGGAAGAAAAGTGGGAGATGGGCAATAATTCCGGACTAAGGAAGCAGACTGAAACATGCGTTCCCAACAAAAGTTCCCAACATTTCCCAACATTTCCCAACATTTCTGACCCAAGAACTTCTCAGCATAGCTTGGTTGCCGAAAGGGAAATCGTTCAGTCATTCAGACATGAGGTAAAGATTTGGCAACCCAGAATCGATAGTTTCATACACAGTTAGCCAATTTAAGTAAGGACTCAGCCCCAAGCTTGCCCATGGTGAAGTGCAGGGTGTCCTGGTCGGCATTTGCCACCGACGGGTGCCGAAAAAGTTCAGCATCAGTGGATGAATTGGACATCCACAAAGTTACCAGCTTCAGCAGTCCCGGGTGAAACTGCCCATATTTGGCTGGCCCGATGCCATGGAGCCTTGAGCCATGGGCTGTGTTCAGGCCTGTGACATCCGACGAAACAGCGAAACAGGTACCCGATTCCCCGATCTTCCAAAAGCCAAACCATAGAATTCCTCATCGCAAGTATATCTGGTATTATCTGGTGGAAGTATCGATAAGTATCGCGATTTTTGTTGCTTATTTTATTTTCAACACAACCCTTTTAACGTTGATTATTTTCGTGAATTTGAATGGATTAGTTACATTAGTTGTTTATTTTTATGGATCGCAATTCTCACGCATAGGCAGCAGGCAGGTAAATAGATCATGAACGCTGGCAGGCAAGTCTGGAGGACCCGTGTTCTGGACTTTGGCAGGGATTTATTGTTTTCAGGGCTGAAATGTGATAAGAAACCAGGGCTACATGTGATATGGACATCATGAGTTTGGTTTGATTCCAGGGCTGAAGAAGGTGATACTTTGATATATTGGATGCTCCTAGAAAAGCTTCCCTGCTGCCCAAATTGGCCATCAAAGGTCGATGATTTAGGACTTAGTTACTCGCCATTGGTATTAATGAGCAAATTAATGAGCAAATGATGCGGGTCTTATATGGTCTTATGAGATGAGTCTTATGATTGTCAGACCATACAGATCCATACAGTGCCCGTCAAAAGTGCAGCCGTTGCCTACGGCAAAAAGGCCATGAAATTCAACGGATTCGCAGGGATGGTTGACCGTCGATACCAATGGCGAAGGAGAATCATAACTGGGCCACATCCCAAGA
>Ga0126342_10008093_pt1 | contig 18803 bp, 20 predicted proteins | sample Cyp1metagenome_FD_92528 | JGI IMG/M metagenome (GOLD analysis project Ga0126342, IMG submission 92528) | Coral microbial communities from Lord Howe Island, Old Settlement Bay, Australia - Cyphastrea 1 metagenome | ecosystem: Host-associated > Invertebrates > Cnidaria > Coral ...
AGAGAGAGAGAAAGAGAGAGAAAGAGAGAGAAAGAGAGAGAAAGAGAGAGAAAGAGAGAGAAAGAGAGAGAAAGAGAGAGAAGAGATAGGTTTCCTATTTTTGAAACTTCTGCCACCGCCTTGTGCGGTACTACTGATATGAGGTATCCAGGTACTGAATGTGGTTGCCCCCTCCACGTGGTGTGGGGGGGATGGGGGGCTGATGCAGCTTATCAGTCATAGATGAGTAGGACAGAGGTAGTATATGGTAGTATATAGGCACCCTAAGTATACGGCTCTTGAATGCCGCAAATAGGTGGCAAGTGGAAGGTTGTGGCCATGAAATGCTGCAAATAGCATGCAAATGTCTGAAATGCTGCAGAGTCAATGCAAAAGGGCGATTTTTTTTGGGGGGGTGGTACCATACCATTATGGAGGGGGAGGGGGTGGCTTCCGAACCAGGAACCGGGAACACATATATTAGATATTTCAGGAAAGGAAACCTTGCTCCGCAATTTCTATTCATTCAACTTCCAATCAATTGAACATATACATTGATGTAATATTTTTGAATTTCCAAGGTAGTAGAATTGTAAGCAAACTATCTTGGGTAGGATCAACCAGGATTATTTTTTCTTTCTACATGTCGAACACATCTCGCAACACTTCCCTTCGCTTTTCATATATATAATATATATATATATATTATATAAAATATAAAATATAATATAATATAATAAAATATAATATAATATAATATAATAGAATAGAATAATATAATATAATATAATATAATATAATATAATAATATATATATATATATATATAATAATATATATATATATATATTATACTATATATATATATATTATATTACATATTATATATATACATGTCATACAAAAAGATGCGGACATCAAAGATAGAAGCACAAGGCAATTCTTTCTCAAGCCAGTTGTCGCAAATATCTCCAGTGCTACTGCTGCAGCAATGATCCACCTGCATGTCACAGTCCTTGTGCTAATTGCACAGGAAACTTTCTCCCCAGAGCAGAGCGTCCCACCGTCAACATGGTAAAGACAGCGAATCAACGCTCAGGAAGTAACAGCCTCAAATTGCCCTGCTCTGGGCCATGTCTACAAGGCAACCCTTCTGCAGCCTTTCGGCTCATAAGCCTCAGCTGTTTTCACAAGATCACGGGTCATTGCTGTCAAAATTAATCAGTAACTGCTCCATTTTGCAAATACGATTTCTGCATTCGTTCAACGTTCAACCAAGCATTGCACTTCTCAAACTTCTGCAAAGCGATGCCGACCTTTCGAATCTTTTGCTCGGCAGCAGCATGCTTTAACTTGTGATGGACAGCCAACAGACCAAACAATTGGTGGTTTCAACCCATGCCAAAAAATACTCAGAGCAGTTGGGATCATGATCCCGGGTGGGCGAGAAATAACAACATTTTGACATCATGAATCAGTGTGATTAAAATCGAGAAAAGTTGCGACAAATCCGGGGGTGAGTGGGTCATACGTCCACAATGCTTCCGATTGAAATCCGCACACTGGAGAAACCACACAACGGAAATCTCGATTTTTGTTTGGTGATACGGGGTTATCTGAACATGGGGTACGAGTACCATCAAATCTAATTTAATGGTATGAGTCAGGCACACGCAAAGTACGCAAACATCATATCAAGTTGGTTAGTTGTATCCCATTATATCCCTCATCCCTCTTCCCCCTCCTCTTATAGATGATTTTCATTGATTTTCCCAATATATCCTCCAGTATTCCATGGTAAAATCCTTAATCAGCAACCTCCGCTTTTCAGCCCTGCCTTGTCTCGATCAGCACGTCCCTCTCGGCCTTTCAAAGGTCTTGCCGCTCGGTCCTCACAAACAAATGACTGAAAAATGATAGCAGATCTAGAAATAATTAACAACTAATCGAAAATAATTTCAAGAATTCCCATGCCTGCTACAGCTGTATCCTGATTGGCCCTGTGCCATGCCAACACGAAAATTTTTGGTTCCCAGGTCCAAGATCCATGACCCAACTCCGAGAAGTATTATCCCCACATTCTTCAAGGCCTTGACAAATAAAAATGGTAACATCCAGACCAAAAACCCATACCATCTTGGGTTCATCATTAACTTTAGCAAGTATGAATTAGAGATGGATCAATATGAATCAACAGAACTATATAAAACAATATCCATTAATCAACCCCAAATACCACAGCTCTCCCAGGTCCCCGCACCACCCGAGCTTCAGCCAACACTCTCTTCATGGCAATGCTGCCTTCGACGGAGTCGATGATCGAAACCCAACGGGTTTTCATGTCAGAAGAGCGCTGGTACGATCTATTTGGGACCGTCTTAACCACCCGTTTATGGCAACATGATTCATGATCTAATATGGGGGATGTGACAGGATGGTTGATTTTTGGGTTTTCCATAGTAATTGTGAATGTTCATTCTGCCAAGAAAAATGCACAGGGAAAATGATAATCCATCTCAACTCTGTGATCGACAGCCTGTTTGAGATTCCCTTCGACACGTTGTTGCCACGCGCAGATTTGGTTTAATGTGCGTTTTCCTGCGCGATTTACATTGTTTTTTTTGTCTTTTCTTTCATTTTGGTTGTGTTCTTTTCCCCACCTGCCAGGTGAGGGTCTCTGGTTTTTCTCAGAGTTGCTTCCTAGGGAAAATGATGATCAACCAACAATTTTCTGTTTTTTTCCCCTAAATGTTCAAACAAACCCAGTTCAAAATCTTCAAGCAGCCTCCAGGACGTTCGTCCTGCAGCACTGACATCCATGCCTCACGGAGCCTCAGAGCTTCGCAGAAAATCTGACACGGGAAAGCCATTGAATCCATGTCACCGGATCGTGCTCTAAGAGGAAAACCAGAAAACAAGCTACTGAGAATGGGAACATGGTATTTGAACATGGTATTTGCAAACTTCAACATCCAAAAGATTGTGCACTGAAGCTGAAACGCCATGGATGCGCACACCCAACTCCTGGGTTAAGCACCCATCTCATACTGACGATGAACAAGCATGCTTATGGTCCGGTACTTGGGACTGTCTCAAGATTTGCGCCTTGACGCACCCTAGTATATTATATATTATCATTCCCCCTGCAGGAAAACAACCAATTTTGAGACAAAACTAGTTGCTCGTATCCAAACATGCAATATATTGGATAATGAAGATCTCCACTATCTTGGATAGTATAACCCCGATATAATCATCAACAGCGGTAGGTCGCAGCCACTCACGTCATGCCATTTCTTCATCTGGGTCTCTCTGACTGTTGCCAACTGCCGCGGGCGGCTTCCAAACGCTGTCTCCAGGCCTTCACAGAACTGGATCGAGCTGCAGATTGGATGAGAAGAGCGATTGATAATGGCTGTTGTGCGAAAGCAAAATGCTATACAATGCTATACCAATGCATGATCAAAGTATTGAATCTCTCTCATATGTGGACAAGTTTCCTCCAAATCCCAATCCCAAAGTGGTTGGAACACACTCAATTCTGAAGACCGGCCAAAAAATTAGACGCGGAATCTGAAAGCCGTTGCAGTAGTTGCCTATAATGCATGTCCATCGCCAACAAAACACCGTCCAGCACCAAGCATCCAACCAAAGCCTTTTGCAGCGAGCTGGTAGCTGGCGACTCCACCTGGCAGGTTAAGCTACCTGGACTTTCCAAATGTGGTGAACTGGGATCATGATCCAGGGTGCCAGGGTGCAGATGGGAAGTCCACTGGAAGTGTTGGGCAAATATCAACAAATATCCAAGGTTGGGGCATGAACACGCGAGTGAAATTGATTTGCCCCCCAACCGACCAATGTTTTTGAAGTCAAAAAGAATTTTGCCAAAATCCAAGATGGATCCTCTGCGAGCAAGATTGTCTTGATATGAGATCTACATCTATGTTCACCTATGTATTCACCCTTGTCCGAACCCTACCTTGCCAGCCCACTGAGTACTCACCGACGCGCTATAGGAGGGCCTGGGCAACAAGGCGCGCACATTTACTTGTGACTTTCATGGGAACACAGCAGCAAACATGCATGCATGCATGCATGCATGCATGCATGCATATATATATATATATACATATATATATATATATATACATATATATATATATACATATATATATATATATACACATATATATATATATCACCACGAAAGCAAGCTAGGAGCTGTCACTCCGTCCCCCTTGAGGGCTGCACTTCAGATCACCATCCGAAATTCCAGCCTGTGCAGTCAGCGCGTGTCTATTCTGGACATATCAGCACGTGTCCCTTGGGCCCAGCGCCTCCCGACATGCTTCAGCTTGCGCTTGGGCCAGACGCGCTGCTTCCAGCGCAGCATTCGACAGCATGCGACTGCCCATTGCGATCTCACGGAACCGCTGCAGCACGCCAAAGAACCTGCCACAGGGTGGATTATCTTGTGATACCGGCACTGCAATGAAGTGGGTTTATGGAACTAACTAACTGACAATCTCCACTTGTGCAGGGATCTTCCCATGGACTCCATCACCCGGCCTCAAGGCAGTATCAAAAGATCTGCTGGTGCGGGATCGTACCAGGAAATTCCAGAAACTGATTGATGCCTCAGGGAGGTGATCATGATAATACGACTGTCGCATGTCGTTTTGCGACTTGATCTGTTCTGCTGGAAGTGACGCTGTATGACTCAAATGAAGCCGCCAAATGGATTCACTTCCGACGCCTGGAAGAGACCAGTTGGCACTTCCCGCACGCCACGGTGCTTCCGCACCTAAGGGGCGTGAAGCTGCCATGTGACACAACTTTTTTGCGTCTTTTTTTTGCTCAAAATCCTCGGATCGCGGCCCTGGCTTCACTCGAAGCAGTCTCAGCTCTCTGCCTCGAATCACACAGGGGTCATGACGTCCAGATCATTCCAGATCTATACACATATTTATCAACATACATACGAATATACAATATAATCGAATATACATCTATATAGACATCGATTTATATGCACATGTACATAGACACACATAAAGCGCCACAAACTAGTTCATGCTGCATGTCGTATATTCCCTTCGAATCCCACTCATATGCCATTGTCAAAAATATTTCCGCGGGCACGCCTCAAAGCGGGGCCATGGGGCGCCGCGAAAAGGTCCTCGAGACGGCTGGCTTTGATCATCGTGATCATCTTAGATACCAGGAAAATGGATGAACTGTCTCTCCTGACCGACATTGCGCGAGCATGCTTTTGGCAAAACCTGGATAAACTGCAAGTAGTTCTTGACATGTTGACATTTCTTGATCTTAAGCCATGCAAACGGCAAACGTGGAGTGAAACTGTTCATGTCATGCGAAAATGAATCAACCACTTCACTTCAAGGATGGCTGAGCCATCATTTCTATGGAATATCACCTTGGATATTTGGGTGTGCATTCCAGTTCCAAAGTGAGCAATAATCACTTGAACTCGCCAGTTACAGTTACATGTGGCTTGAAACCGGTGAAATATTTTTATTGATGTTTATTGAACATTTATTAATGGAACACTGCATGTACATGGCTTATTCACCCATCCACCCAAAAAACAGAAACTGCTTCTTGAGAAATCTTGTCATCATCTTGTCATCATCTTGTCATCATCTTGTCACTCCTGGTGACCCCTAGCTGACCATTCCCTACGCCACCAGCATCTCCTTCGTCATGAAGCGCAGCAGGGCCTGGCCTCAAGCGCAGGGCTGCAGGCTGCTCTGATGGTGCAAAGCTAAGCTTCCATCAGAATCCAAAGTGACGAGAAACGCCAAGAGTATTTCGAGTATTGCGAGGGACATTCTACTGGCAATAAACAAGGGTTAGAATGCAGAGATTTGGTCAGAACGGAGTCCACTTGGGAAAGTGTTTTTCGTAGAAATGAGAGAACCTGTAGAACAATTTTCAAGTCATGCCAACTTGCCTTCCACCAAATAGAAACCACCTTTTAACACAAACATCTTACCTTGAAACATCATGTCATAGCTGACCATCTGGATCATCTACAAATCCCTGAGTTGGGGCATGAAACTTATGCTTTCCCAAAAATTCACCACCAAAAAAAGAGCCCGGTGGCTCCAAACATCTCCCATTTTCAAGTGCTTGATGCTCCCAAGTTTCAAGGTTGGTCCTTCCATCATTTTTTTCTCAATACACATACTATATCTTAGACACCCTGCAAAAAGTTAGTCTTTAGCTGTTTCGTCTACTCCCATTGATGAAAACAGGAACGGATTGAAAAACTAATTAGATCTCAGAACTTCATGGAGCAAAACCACAATTTCCAATACTGATACATACTTATAACATCTTTCAATGGCCATAATTTTCGATACACCCTGAGGGTCCGCACGTGCTGGGCTCGACAGCTGCTCCAGCGCTTTCCGGCGCTCTGCAGGCGCCAGCTTCTGAAGGCCTAAGTCCATGGCGTTAAAAATCCTGCTGTGAGTAAAGGATAGGGGTATCACCTCATGAACTACCCCTAATAGATGGGTATGATCATCCATAGTAATGGAATATGGGTATCAACATATATGGTTCCTCTATGTATAATTGGATAATAGAACCATGAATCGTTCATGTATGACTGTAAAACCTACAATAGGTAAATTGATGGATCATTGGAATAATAGGTACAATGTTGAGTAAAGTAGTAGGATCCACCATCCCCAATAGTAAACCATAAATGGGTGGTATAAACCAACAATCCATATGGGTGGTTCAGACATTGCTTTATTTAGCTGCACGGGTTGCTGGTTTCAACCCCGAAATTTCAGTCAGAAGGGATATTTCAAACCACAACTAGGCGATCTATAACCTGAAGAGGCCGTGTTATCTCAGCAACTGGGAAGTGTTTTTGTGTTGTCAGAAAATCCAGAAAACATCGACAGTATGGAATGGGGATCCCAGTTTCATTGGAGAATGATCTAGACATTTTATCAATAAGGGTTTTGTATCAATGAGGGATTTGCAGTCTGTAAATGAGAATATGAATGGGATGATTGTCTCTTGCCAGTTTTGACTACCAAAGGGCTGTTTATGATCAACTTTACGTCCTGCACTGTTGCAACCCACTTTTGATATCCCACGGCGTGAACAGCACCGAACGTTAGCCAAGTGAATCCTGTGGCCTGCAGACGTTGAGAGTTGAATCTTGTCCCCACCTACTGTGGAAGCAAGTGATTTTTAAAAGCATGTTCGCAAACTTCTGGGCAAGTAGTGCAGGCTTCTGGGGACTAACATCACAAAATGCTATGCTGAAAAACATCACATTCCTGGCTCACATCACTCAGTTGGAGACGGAATCCGTATATACTTGAACCAACACTTCAAGGCATCACCCTGTGCTGATTCAACCTGACACTCCAAAATCGCCATGAACATTGTTGGAGAGATAGAATTCAATTCCCCTTCATAATATCAACATTTGGACGTGGAAAGTTTCCCCAAACCAGGTCAGCCCTCAGGCACTAAGGCAACAACTGAGCCTCCGTGCCAGCTTTCAACCGCAGCATCATGCGCTCTAAGCGCCGGCCTGGTGGTTTCAAACCACCTTTGGAAGTCCTGGGACGGCGGATGGGAACATCAGCTATGTCAACCAAAAATGGATATCTATTTGTTGGTAGTGTGAGCCTGCAAAACGGTGGTAATGACACAGATATGAATTAATCACGAAACATGGGGAGATCTGGCCAAGTTTGTTGGATTGAGCCCCCCCCCAATTCCACCAAAATATGAAATTCATATCATCCGAAAAGGAACGACATGAAGCGACAAACCATGTTGGGGTCAGCAATGCCGGAAATCACACCAGCTGCATGTCGAATTCACAAACCAGTGGGATGTGTGGGTTGACATTTGTCAGACCTTAACCACAAAAGGTTCAGGATCTGAAACCATTTCGAAGTCACATTGAGATGGTTTACTTAACTTTAAGCCTTGTGTGGCCGTTTCTGACATTTTCTTTGGGCAAACATGACTTCTTTTCCAATGGCTCAACCAGGGAAGTGCTCTCCCAACACCTCAGCCACTGAAGAGCCAACAGATCACAGGACTTGCGCGATGTCCTCGCAGTGCAAGATTGACTCCAGAATTCCAGCAATGGATCTTCCAACAAGAGTGATGCGTCAACTCACTAGGAACATCTAGGAACTATGTGTAGCATTGTGTAGCTACTTCACACGAGATCCCCATACCAAGCCTCCCTCGCTGATCGAATGGAACGGAACGCCTGTCCTTTGGTCATCTCCTTCTGCTGGTAGCTCCATGTCGCTCCATGTCGACATCATGCTGCAGGTGCTGCTGCCGCTGCTGCTGCTCCTGCTGCTGCAGCCTGAGGTCCATAGCTAGGGATTTGCAATGGACTGTGGCAAATTTTAAAGCAGATACCAGAACAAATAGCGGCTTTATGAGTAGGTTTACCTCATCAACGCGCATTGATAGCATTGGAGCTCTTTGAAAAATCTTTATGAAAGCTCGAAGAGGCAAAAGCTATCTATGACTATGTGTTGACAGGTGTCATCAGTTGCCACAATGGCGCAGTATCCTTTGTGAAGCCCCTGTCACAGTACAAAGTCGGCTGGCCAAATCACCAATGTCTCAGTTCCCCTGTAAACACGCCCAATTGGTTGTGCATCCTGAAAGATTTGAAAATGATCAATACCTAGTGCGAACGAATACATCTACCAGGTACAACTGGGGTTTATGTTGGTCCCTGGAAACTAAGTCTGGGTCCTGACATCGTAGATTGATTGGAAGTCCAAAGCCTACCTCGGTCTCCAAGGTCCCTACTGCCGCTGCAGCAGCTGCTGCTGCTCGCGCTGCATTCCCAGTACCTTCAGACCGTTGTACTGATGAAGGTCATTGCAAAAGAATCACACCAAAGATTGACAAAACGATGTGGCCACCAATGGGAAAGATCACCATTGACCAAATTGACCAATGGGAAAGTTGACCAAAACCGGCTGGCGCACCAGTGTGATCACCGCCGGTTCGTGGAGTGGTGGAGGAGTTCTGGAAGCAGCGGATGGAGAAGTTGGTCATGATGTCAATGGCCTTGGCGTGAGGGCCTGGATGGTCGCAGCTAAGAGTGGGAAGTAAATGGCTCGTTGATAGATTATTTACCAAACAAAGATGGTGATTTTCTATAGTTATGGTAAATTACCAAAGAGTAGATCAAATAACAGAAAGATTCGATAGGGTTCATGTTCAATTTGACCACCAGTCGCCGTTGCCAATTTGTTGACGACCAACCAGTGGGAGGGACCATCAATCGAATCAAGCCTGGATCGAGTTTGGAACCGAAGCTTTGCTAAATTGGCACTGTAAAATCCCAGATTCATATCCATTAATCAACAGAAGTTCATATCCATTAACAGAAACTTGTTCCAGTAAAAAAAACACATATCTATGAATATCATGAACAGAAACTTGTTCCACAAAAATCAGGAAGTTCCCATTGCCATGTTTACATCCAGCCATGGTTTCCATCAGCCGAGGTTACCGACGAGGATGGAGCTCGAAGGCTCCTGGGAAAGGGAAGGAAATTGAACAAAACATCCAGAAATGTAGGATGATTTAATGGAACATCTCCTGAAATAGCTGGTTGATGCTGGTTTAATGTGATCTTACTTGGATTTCATGGGATATTTAAGGGATATATGGAAGTTTAATGGGATGTTAATGGAAGGTTACTCTTCGGTAATCAAACATGACCAGCTGCAAAATCCCCGAACTAAATGGAGGCTTTGATGAGAAATCATGTATAAATGGGTGATTTCCAATTGCCATGTTTGATGGCAGGGCACATATTTATGCATCTGTATAATTATTTGAAATGAGGACTTCCCATTACCACCTTTGTTTCCAGGAGGATGCTTTCCAGGACTGGTGGTGGAATACCCGGTCAACAGGTTCTCTATGACTCTGTGTCAATTCCTTTCTTTGAAGTTATAAATGGCGAGAATGTTCCAGCATGACCCATATGACCCGCACCAAAAGGGCTCACCCCACCATCGGAACATTCCAATTGTTTTGGGGGAATCTGATTCCTGAGGCTCTCTATCGAAGTGTCCTCTAAAAGTTGGGTGGGTATTCTACGGTAAATGGTGAGATTCTTTTGGGAAACCTCCAAGGATCTCCTGGTGAGCGAAGGCGGACAAAACTCAGGCTGAGCCAAAACAACGCAAAACAAGGCGGTTGCATGCGGTTGCTATACCCTCCACAGTTGAACAAGGGATTGAACAGGAGACCACGTTTTGCCATGTTTCAACTGCCGTAGTTTCTGTATTTTTGAGTCGGTCCTCAGTTTATGAAGCACAGTGGAGTGCAGTTTCTTTCATATACCATGTCCCAAAAAATGGGACTCCAAAGGATGGTACAACAATCAACATTGAAACGGAGAACAGGTTGGAAACGAATCAGTGATACTCTTGTTGATACAATCTTGTATGACCTTCGCACAGAACATGGGGAGCCCAAGGAAGTTGAGAAATGGTTGTAGCCTCCGCAAAGATAATGCCGGGATTTGCAACAGGCAAATTCAGTATCATAGTTTTTGTGGGGATTTCCACAAATGGGGGTACCCCCCAATGGATGGTTTATAAGATAGTCCAGTAAGTCTGCCTTTGTGTTCCAAGAATAATTTCGTTGAAACAAGTGGAAGTGCAATCAGGTCAATCATACCAACAATCAACAATCAAACTGATCAAGCAACCCTTTTTATGCGGCAGAACAGTACAAAGATGTGACGGTTTATCTACAGCACTTACTCAGTCAAAAATCAATATCAACTGAGAGATGATTCAAAAGACATCTGAGAAATAAAAGAAACTCCTTGTAAACTTCTCTCGTTGGTGGTTTCAACTCCCACTTCTAGGGTTGAAAACTACTAACGAGTTCTCTTGTGCATCCAATGCGTTCGCCTTTTGGGGTCCCACCCTGGCACCGCAGCAGTTTTTCGCTGGGGTGACTTTGCCGCGTCACAAGAAGGCACGGTGCTGCCGGGCTCGTTGCCTGGTGCCAGGTGAGAACTGAATGAACGTGAACCAATGCTCGTGTATGTACATGTATGCGTATATATTTGATATAGAGTCGATGTATATGTAAGTATGTCACTGTATTTATGTAATTATTGGTATCTATAGGTATGTGGTTATGTATGTGGTTATATATATATATATATATATGTATGCACTATCATATACATCCAACTTTGCAACCCAACAGAAGTAAGGCTTCCTCGTTGCCTTCCAGGTTTCTCCGACATGGGCACCCCCGCCACCCATAGCTTGAACAACACATCCCGGCTGCCAAAGACAACCAGCCTTTCATGGCCTATCTTAGATACCTGACAAAAAATAGGACATTTCCAGCCGGATGTCTAAATCCATCGTCCAATTGCAGCTTTAAAAAGTACTAGTCAACCTGAAACTCACCAGCAAAGGTTCACATAGCTTCTTCGGGGATTGTTTCAACTTTTCAGCTCAGCTTGAAGCCGACCAAAGTGAGTCAGTCAAGAACGTTCATCTTTCTGGTCAGCTTTTGATACAGAACTAAAAATACCCTAGAAATTGCTGGAAAAGGATAAGATCTTAAATTTCTTTATATCTAATTTCAAATATGACCTGAATACTTTCCCATGTATATTCACCATTTGTAGGGCTTGGTTTGCCATGAGGTCACTACCGGGTCAATACATATCATCACATCACCATCGCCGGCGCCTGCATCGTGGCATTGGCACCTGGGGACGAGGAATGCGACTCGTAGCAGCAAAAAATGTGGTATAACAGTATAGCTATAACAGCAATTGGTGAATCCGATCCCCATTTTGGTAGCTAAATGCAGCAGCTGTCCGAGATGCCAAAGAGGTGTAGATGGCCATGCTGGCATTGGTGGGAATCAACTTATCCACAGCGTCCTGCGGTCCATGGAGCAGCGAGTGACATGAAAGTCTTTTTGGGTGGGAATCTGTTTCACTTCCATGAAGCTCAGATTGAATTGGTGCACTTAAGTGTTTGGTTACAGGCATTTTACATTCAGTACATGTATCTATATACTCCCTTACTGATATCCCACCACTTTGCATCTAATGAGCATGGTAAATTCACTGAGAAACCCCCAACCCTGTAAGGCCGACAAAACACACAGCATCTCCACTTCCTTGGCCAAGATGAGGTCGGATTGCTGTTCGGCTGCTTTGGCCTGAGCGAAAACTGGGGCATAGATATGGATATCATGGAATATCATGGAAAAACCCATGGTTCAACCATCAATCATCATGGGGATTTAAGCAGGAAAAATGGGGATATCATTAGACACATTGCATTTGTTTAGGGATATGATGGGAATATTACAATCGATTAAATTAATATGGATTTAGCCAAGCCAAAATAATGATTTAAGCATGAACAATAGTGATTTAACCAACCATTATGGGGATTATATGGCAAGCCTGGTGAAAAACCTGGTTGACCATCAAAAATTAGGTTTCAACTAGGAAACATAGGCATATTTGATGGGCGATATTACCATTTTCTGGGTATGTACTGGGGATATAACAGGATACGTATAATCTAGATTAGGGATGTAATAGATATGGAAACAGAAACAATGATGTGGGGGTTTGTCTTAAAAATTGAGAATAACTCCAACATGCATTGTTCTAGCATGATCATTGCAGTTGGGAAAATTATGATCAACCATCAAATTGGAGGGAATGCCGCGCATACAGGGAAAAAATCATCCAGCAAAGATGGGGATGAACTACCGTTGTGGATACTAGGAGTTATCATTGCATCTAATCCAAATCAACAAAACATGAGGATGGTCCAACCAACAAACATTTAGGGATGACCCGCAACTGATGAGGACATGGACAACATGTTTTTCTGGCTGGATAAGTGATGGATAATTTGCATGGAATACATCTTAGCATGACACTCAGCATCCAAAAAAATGTACCAAAAGAATTGGCACCATATCCTTCCAGGACTAAAACCCAATTTTACTAATGTGGGGGGCCTTCATTGTACAATGAAAAGTATCACAGTTTTCGATTGGTCGCACCTTGATGTTTGCGACCTCCTGAGCGATTTCTCCCATACCTCCAATTCCGAACAGAGATGCTAGAGATGCTAGGTGTTGGGGATATAAGTAGTTTAAAGCGATGGCAGTTTAATAACAAAAATGATACAGTAATATGATGGAATGGATATCACCGTTGATGATGAGTGATTGGATAGGTAACCATCAGTACGATTCGTTTCCTCCTTCTATAAATCTTCTTGAAAAAGATCGCAAACACTTGGCATCCAAACACTTGGCATCCAAATAGTAAAGGTGCCGGGTTGCCGTTTGACAAAGGATGTATCTTTGCAGGGCTTGATCCCCACAACCATACTGTCACATGGTGAACATCTAGGGGTACGGGTCAACAATGGGTACCAACCTGGCAAATTTTGAGTAAGGAACCCTGCATTTTGTTGGGTAAATCATGGCCAATTGTGGGGGTCAAAATAGATTTGAGCTATACTTGTGCATCAAAAACTTGCAGCTTGTGTTGGATCCACCCCAAAGTTGCTTGAAGGATCATGGCAACTGGTGAATAAACATGGCTCCAACTCAGCTGCAAAAGGGATAAACGCCATGAACAATGGCACCCTTGACCATCTTCAAACCATCCAAAACCATGATTTCATTAGTTGCTCTCATCCAACTTCGTTAATTACACATTTCTCTGGCATCTCTCTTGATGGACAATCTCCAGGTCAACTCCTCTATTCTTGCTGGTAAAATCACCAAACAGATTACATCTGAATTTCTGCTGGATGACCTCTTTTTTGCTGGTCAAAACTACATGTTTGATTGGTCAAACCTTCCTTTTAGCCGCTCAATTTCCCGCCGCTTTTTGCTTGTTTTCTTGGATGTGCATCCCACTTCGCCGTGGTTTATAATCCGTGTATAACCCGCATAATCCCATATATAAGTGGGGATCTTCCATATATATATATATATATGACTGGGGGTATAAGCCATTTAGGTGGGATGGCACCCACAAGATATGCTGCTTTATTTATTGCAACATTTTTGCCCAGTCTTTCTCTGCTGGCCTGTGTTGGTACTGATGATCTGCTCTGCCACACGTTTGGCTTCACCCAGCTCGACCTGGCCAGGTCATGTCGTCATCACAGAACACCATGGTTAATCATTGATAATATCGTTGATATATTTGGTATACATGGGTATATACAACATATATATATACATCATTGCATTGTTAATGGCATATGTGATATTATATGACCTGACTTTTTGTGGTCATATGAGTTAGATTCTTAAGATTCTTAATGTACCCATCCTGTTTTTTTCTGCACTACGGCGGGCCCCAGTATTCGAGCCGTGCACGTCCCAGTTTGGGACCTGGATGCCACGGATCTTGTTGGCAAATTCACCCACTTTGTCGGCCGTGTCCTGGATGTTCTTGATCTGGCTGCGTGGCCGGCGATTTGGGAGGGAAGCTGGGCAAAAAATAGCACTTTTGGACACCGAGATATATTGAAATATATTGAATAGAAACTATTATATAACCAACATCAAGCATTTCAAGCATCATCCTGAGGATTCTTGGTGATATCAGCGGATTGGTGCTTCGAAACGCATCCTTGTTGGATGACGCCGTACATCTTGGATCTCCCCAGTGCTGCTTGCTCGGATGATCGAAGTTCATACATGGTCAGTGACTTGGGTCCCAGTACATCCCAGTAGTGAAAAGGGAAATAACCCAGATTCAGTTTGTCAACCTGTCCGATCTTACCCTATTTTACTATCCCAGGATCCAGGAATCCAACTAATCTCATACGATCACCGGATGATAAAATTGGTTGAGATGAGATAAACAGTGCTATGAATGACCCTTTCCTATCCCATTAGTAAGCCATCAAGAACTCATCAAACAATTCACTAATAACCCCTGAATAACCCATTCATATCCCATCGTTAGTAAGCCATCAATAACTCATCAACAATCCCATTCCCAACAATAATCCATTGAATTCCCTTGAATAGCCTATAACTTTGGGTATTCTCATCTAACAACAACCCAAGTCACATCATACCTACCTTCAGGTGCAAATCGGCCAGCGCATCCGTTTGGACCTGGAGCAAACATTTCTGGCTAATTTGATGAACAAAACTTGGGATACCACACACACATCAGGAACAGGAGTAGGGATCAACTTTGAGACAATGCGGATTCATCTTGGGTCTAACCAAGTGACCAGAATCTGGGTGAGTGAGAGCGGGATACCACTTGAATTTGATTTGGGGACCAGCAATAGAATATGGCATTTTACCCGGAGAAAAAAGGAACTCCAATAATCACCTGTGGCAATCCAGCACAAGACCTTCCGGAAAAAGATAACATACATTGATATATGTATAATTGTGTATATATAAAAATATATAGACCTGAACCGACACTTGTGGGCACTGAAGATCTGAATCATGCACTGTTGCTTTGAGGTTGGTGAATGTGTGGAATGCATAGAAAGCACCCGGCTGCACAGGTTTGACATGGATTGAAACTTCAGTGTCAGCAAATATCTCCAATATTGTGCTAGCATTTCCATCATCACACTGTCATGTTTTATCATTTCAAAGCCCTCATCTTTCACCAGGAACCCAACAGACCCCCCGCTGGCCGCATCGACCGGCCTTCAGCATGTTCGTCACCTGGTGACACAACGCGGGGGCCGAGCCGTTGGGGTTGCAAAATCATCGAACCAATCAAGCTATTCATGCCCAAAAAGCTATGGCTTACCCAAGTACCATCAATATGCACATATCAACCATATCAACTAAGTTTACCACCCTCAGCCATCATCAAACCACTACTTCAACTATCACCAACTGCCCGTTTTCCAGGTCTGACATGGGACCTCTTCGATTTGGCTCAAGCCTTCACTCTTGGTGGCTTCGAAGCAGGTTCCTGGCGTGTAGCCAGAGTTTGCTAGGAACGTGCTGGGAAAATGGCGGGAATTCTATGAACTTCATGAATATTCAATGAATATTCAATGAATATTCAATGAATAGAACGATGATAATTTCCAAACCTGATCTACGAGATTTGAAGTTAATTCTCGTTTCTGAGTCAGAGCATCACGTTTTTGGTGAGGTCGTCATGAGGTTTAGGGTAATTTGCCCAGGCACATCTGTTGTAACACACTTGTTTGACATGCACAAGACTATGTATTCCATGGGGTTTGATTTCACAGATAGGAAAACCGTTGTGTGACCATTTTCAGACAGATTCTTTTGGCACAGGAACCCAAGCCATTTGTGATGATTTATGTATTGCTGGATATAGTTTAATTAATTAAGAACAAGCAACACCCTAGTGCTGGGTTCTTGTTTCTTGAAGAATTTCAGATCCTGCCAATGTACCTTGCCCATGGGCGCTGTGGCCAGCGGGGCTAAACATGGTCCATCTGTTGGATACTTCACCTGACAGCATTGATATACCTGGTCACACTGATTCGGGGATCGAAACACCTTTCCCCATATTATCCATGTTGAATGGGGGATGAGTACAGTATCCATATACCAACTAGTCCCCACTCTGGTTGGTTCTCCACTCAACCTGCCCACTGGTGACCTCTGCCCGGCGCCATGGCGCAAGTCACGGTATCGATTCAAACGGATGGGCTGTGGCTGTTTAGACCTCCCATGAGGCTTGAAACAACTTCTGCTTGGATATTTTTCCCTGGCGATTTCCTTTGGCAGGAAAGATGCCAAAGCCTTTAAAACGATGATGACATGAACTCCAAGGATTTTCTTTCAACTTTTGAACATCGCGACATCGCCACAAAGAAATGCACTTTTCGCTGAGTCGTCCATGGTGTGATTTGTCCTCTTTGCCTTGGAGTTGTCGGACACTGTCGGAGGGTTGGGCAAAGACTTGCACCAAACTTCATGGGGATTCAACCAGCTTCCCTAAAGGAAAGGCTTAACCAACAAATCACTATGAAGAAAGTGTGCTATTGATTGCTATTGATTCTCCAGCTGTTGCCATAATTCAAAAAGCAAGTTTCTCATAAAACTGGTTGATGCGTGTTTTATCTACAGATGGAATTAGCTCTTAAGGGCTCCGTCTACAGCAGAAAATTGAATCAAGTTAATGTTTTAATGGAGATTCCACATCATTACATTATAAAATCGGATTTGGGTGATTTTTAAGACATATGAACCCTAGAATAATTCATATCAATCATCTCATCTTCTGTGTGAAATGCTTGACCCTGAACATTTGATGTGTAAATTGGGGGGGACGTTGAGCGGGGTTTGTTGCCGCCCACATCTCCTCCCATGTGCTGCAATTTTGGGCGCGGCGTGTGGGAGATCTCGCGATTAAAGGAATTTTAGCAGCCTCAAAAGGGACAATCGTAGCAACTTCGCTGTTAAAAGTGTCTTGAAGAACAATTCTTCTTGGTCCACACCCTTCTGAAGCTGGTTCTTTTTGGGGTAATCACCCCATCACCTCTCTACCACTGCGGAACAGCCCAGTTAAAAGTCCTTAAGAGGGCACGGGTAACGCACCCGGGAAGATGCACGATGACAAGGGGCCGTGTGGAGTTTGCTTCAAACACATTCCAAGCGACTGGACCAAAAAATGAGCCCATCACATTCATGGCATTTGGGTATCTTTTGAAACGATCATGGTATCTTTGAACTGATGCAACCACCTCCTCACATTTGTTCATGTCGATATTCTAAACGGGACAAAAAACACTGTACCCCCAAAATGGCAAACAACACATTTTTTGGCCTTATCATCCACTGGCCATAACTTCTGACTTTTCATGCTACCTGGAATCATCTCATGTCAGCCATGTCATTCCAAATGCCCTTGTCACATCACGCGCCATTTACAATTGCACAGGGCGCCACATGGAACTTTGCGTGCCCAGAGGGTTCCCGCGCATCGCGGAAACGAATTCCTACCTGAAGTAGATCAGCTATCCGTGGATTCGGATGGGTACGGATCACACTCAATGCAAAATCGTCCAAAAATGAATGGACAGCAAACAATGATCTACATTTATAGGACATGTTTGGTCCCAACTGTTTGAAGCTTTGACACGTTTTTGACATGTGCCCATTCCAAATGAACACATTTCAGCAGTCTACTGTTACGATCTTTCGCTTGGCAATGTCACACCCCTGCCAAAAAGCAGGACCTCTGGTGGATCATTCACAAATCCGTGCTTTGGAACGTGGACTTCCCAGCTGAAATCCGCAATTTGAAGCCGGGCCTAAAACATCCATTGGAAGCATCTGGGGATCATCACCTGACTCATCTAGCCCCGACCGTTAAATGCAATCGATTCCAATAAAGACCATCAGACTTTATCATTTAACTACATGTTCATATATTTTCCATATTTGTCCTCCATGTTTTGCCATGACATCACATTCATCGCGTGCGCCGATACGTTCGCAGGGATCCCAAGCTCTTCTTGGCTTCCACCTCGGGGGCCCCAACTGCGAGCAGTGCCCATGTTGACTTGGGGGCTATACGGATTTGTTCGGGAAGAATGATTATATATTTATAATTATATACAATATATAAATATGTATGATTTGCTTATGCATTTGCAAATCCGCCCACACCGCTTTGGCGGTGAAGGCGTGCTTATTGGGGGGCAACAGCAACACTAAATGCTCAATGACATTTGTTAATATAGCAGTCGCTATATCAGCTTTAGCTGGGGGGGG